>JACCDW010776301.1_pt1 | contig 42229 bp, 71 predicted proteins | sample 7449781 | NCBI WGS metagenome assembly JACCDW01 (sample SAMN15323449, study PRJNA562643) | freshwater metagenome | isolation source: river surface water | place: USA:Blue River Watershed | collected 2017-08-18 | reverse complement strand
GCCATTTTGATATCTCCTTATGTCAGTTTTGGCTTCTTTTACACGTTCTTCGTGTTTGAAATTAATCAGCATACAACAACGGCAGGTTAGCAGAGCAGTCTTGCGACCACGCAACTTTGAGTTGGCTGCTGCCTTACCGTGGTGTATGCTTTTCATTATATACTACTTATGCGAATATTTCAAGAGCAGTACCGCACTCTTGGCAAAATTTACTAGTGGCTTTATTCTGTTTGCCGCAGGTCACGCACTTTGGCTTGTGTTTAACTGTAATAGGCTTTGGCATAGTGCCACCAAACAGTTTAAACACCATTGAGTGTTTGACACTTTCTAAAGCACCAACATAGGCTGTTGAAAACTTCTGTTCGCTGCGACTACCGGGAACTGTGATACCAACATCAGAGACCGCAGAAGTTGCTGAACAGGTAACATTATTAGCACTGTAAGTCACATCCATACCACGCATAATTCCGCCTTGCGGATAAATGTTATTAGATCCGCTGGCTGCGATCCAAGGTGTATTGAATATCGGACGTGGTTGTTCGAATTGGAATTCGATTCTTACCAGTCCGTCTTCAATTCCGATCCCCCTGTGCTTTTCCACGGAGCCTGTGCGTTCGATAAATTTGAATCGGTTGCCTTCTGAGAGGTTTCCGTTTTTGATACTTCTTTCGAGGTCGACTTCTCGCCCAGGGTCCAATACAAGCCCCCCAGGAACCATGTCAGCGCCATCAATGTAAACATTAATGACAGCACGGGTCGTATGTAAGTTCTTAAGTAATATTGTGTATTCACTGCCGAATGGGATATGTACTGTGTCCTTAAACTCTCTAAGGACTTTGCCACCAACTTTAATTGCCGCGGCGAGTTTTGATTCATACATCATTGATTTCTCCTTGTTACGGTACACACTCTAAGTACCTAAAATTTAAAGAGTGTTGGTTTGTAGCACCCGCTACAAATTTATTTATTCTTGAACAGAGGCACGCCATCGCTTAAATGGCGGATGTATTCTAGTTCAGGAAAAGTATCGATTGTGCCTTTGTGGCTTTTGATTTCTACTCGAGTTTGATCTGCGCTTTCCAGTGCGTAGAAAAACATTTCTTTAGCACCTTGCTCTATTTGATTTTTAAAGTGTTCGTTATACATTGTTTAATCCAATACGACCGTATCCTAACTTTGATCGAATCTCTTTTCGGTCTGCGTTTTTCTCTGGCTTCCAGGCTCTAGGGTCAACTGTTTCTCCAGTTAGTTCATAACGGAAGTCAGGATCATAAACCATATAGCCTAACTTGTCCCATTTGATTACTCCGTCGTCAAATAGAAAAATACAGCCGCGGCACATACAGAAACTGGCACCGCGATCGCTCATTACATTGCCATTTACGGTGCCAACATATTTGACTACGTTGCCTTTGTGCATTTCTCGAAGGGCTTCAAAGTAATCAATCATTATTCAAATCCAAAATGTTTTTTAATTGCATTAGAAAATAATTCTGCCTGATATTCACCTGCAGATTTCACTGCATAGGTATTACCCTCATTAAGACACACTTGAACACATTCACAAACAATCAACTCGGTGAATCTTTCTATAAATTTTTCTTGGCTTTCCCAAGAATGATCTTTAGTAGATTCTGCTGCCTTGGTCCAAAGTTCTCGAATTTGTTCGTTCATAAAGTTTTATACAATGCGCTAGAAGCAGTAAAGGCATTCTTCCAAGTCCACTCGTCTAAAACTAACTGATTAAAAATATCTTCTTCGAGTTCGATTGTATCCTCTACGCTTAGTTCAAGCATACGGATAGCACGATCATAATCTTTTTCGTAACTGGTCGGACGCTGTGGCATTGCTTTAATGCGAGCGATCTGATCCAACTCACCTGTCTTGGCCAACTCGACGTGTTCTTTAGCGATCTTAACTGCGGCTTTTTTATAATCCTTAACAGATTCTTCAAATTCTTTGACGTGCTTCTTTTTGTTGTCACGGACAATGCCCAACAACTCGTTCTTTTCTACTTTTACTGATCTCATAACATTCCTTAGTGGATTTCTCATGCTGTACTCTTTTTGATAGGAGGATGGTGCGCTAGATGGGAATCGAACCCACTAACCAGAGTTTTAGAGGCTCCTAACCGACCGTCGGTACTCTAGCGCATGTGTTTAATTTATATGAAGTTTAAAGGAAAGTCAAGGATTATTTTATCCAACCGATCTTACGGCCGGAATCAATTCTTCGTTGCCATTCTTCAACAGAACTAGGATAGCGCCATGCCCAAACGGCTACGCAAGCCATGAAGATTGCGGTATAGATAATACCACGTACAGGTACACCGCCAGTGTACATTAGAACAAGACTTAGACTCATCATGAACAACATAAAGAATTTGAGTCTAATAGGGAATACTCGTTTTTCAGTCCAATTGGTTAAGAAGGGACCAAACAGTTTGTGATTGTAGATCCAACGATGCATACGCTCACTGCCTTTGCTAAAACAGTATGCAGAAAATACTACAAAAGGGCTGTAAGGAATACCCGGAGTGATCACTCCAATATATGCCATTCCTAATGATAAGAATCCTAAGATATTCCAAAACAGTTTTTTGATGTTCATATTAATTTACGATTACGTCTCCGCTTCCAGATACAGGGTGTCCACAAGATGCTGCATCACCTGCTCTACACACAGGAATATTATTGGCAAATACATTTCCACTAGCACCTGCCATCACCGGACCTCTATGTGATCCTCTACCATGGCCAGAAACTGCTGCACCTTTTACAGCGACCGGAACGTTATTAACTTTAACTGTTGGTGCTAGGTTGCCAACGATGGTACCTCCTGCTGCATCAACACCTACTCTACTAGCACCTGGCATTAGAACTCCTTGGGCACTACTTTGTTTATCTGATCAAAGTAGTATTGAAGTTTACGATAAGCCTCATCTCTTTTAGCATCAGACACTTTATCTAATTCTAGTATCTTACCTTCTTCCACTAAAAGTTTGTAGATAGATATCATACCAAACGTTTCATAAGGGCTCTTGATTCTGATACCGGTAGTTTCACCTAATTCTTTTAATCTTTGTTGATAACTCTGAATGTCAGACAACACCGAAAGTAAATTAGTTGATCCAGAATTCACAGAATTTTCGATAGTGTTTAAAGAATTTTTTATCGACGTCGAATTAGATGCTATAGTTTCTAATGCTGTTACTGCTCTTTCAACAAAGGCGGTATAATCAACAGTTATCGAACCGCTTCTAACATCTCTTATTATGGCAGCATCTGCACTAGTGCTGTCGCTTTCGGCTAAAAGTCTTTCGATAGTCATATATTAAGCCAACTTAATACCTGTGGTTCCCTGAATGTAGTTATCAGAAAACATCTTGTCAGTGGCTTCTACGACCATGACCGCACTTTTTAAAATTTTAACTGGTTTGTCTGGATTAACAGTAAACAAGAAAGGAGACATACCTAATCCTTGTTGACTAGCGGTCAACACCATGGGTTTATTAATCTTGAAGTAAAGAGGACCATCCTCTTCTAACTTGCCGATTAATTCTTCACCAGTTACTAACTTAATAGTAACTACTTCACCTTCTGTTACACCTTTATCAATTAACATATTTTTCCTTAAAATGAACTCTGTGGTTCCATTGTGTCTTGTATGTGTTGACGTAGTTCTGTAAATCCACCAATCAACTTATCATCTAAAAATATCTGAGGCACTGACCTTGCATTTGGTACTGCTTCTAACAGATCCTCTTTAGTGTATCCGTCTCCGATTTTACGTTCTTCGAACGGAATATTCTTAGACTGTAGTAATGCTTTTGCTTGATCACAATATGGACAATTATATTTGCTCCAAACTATCGCTCTCATAGTAATTTCCTTTCAACTTGAATAAACGACTGCGCCATTTTTGTCTACTACTCTAACTAGTAGTGCGCCTTTTTGTTTTCTATTTAATGCCGCTGCGATAGCACCTTGCTCGTTTCCGAAACTGCCTATAGTGGTCCAACTTTCGTAGGGCGATTTACTTTTAAACTGTGCTTTATACATATCAGATCTCTGGTAATTCTTCGTAGTTAATAGAATCACTCATTACACCAATAACGTAATTAGTTGATTCGTTTTCTTGCAAGGCTGTTTGTTTCTTGCTAGTATCACTGTGTTTGTTAAACCAAGGAATCGGAGTGCTCTTAGGTGCAGGATTCCAATATTTGATACCGATTTGTTTCAGTGCGTCGGCGGCTGTATAGTCTACAAAATCTTTGAGAATATTAGCATTCAGTCCAATAACAGGACCTTTCTTAAACAAATAGTCAGCCCATTCTTTTTCTTCGCGGATTACATCAGCATACAGTTGTTGTACTTCCTGCTCGCATTCTTGTTTGGCTCTAGCGAATCTAGGATCTTCTTTGACCACTTGGTTGATCAAGAAAGCAGTCCAACCTTTATGTAGCAGTTCGTCTTGTAGAATCAAACTAATAATGTTACCGTTACCAATGAAGATCTTGTTCTCAACCATTGCTAGACTTGTAGCAAATGATACCATAAAGCGGAAGGCTTCTAGAGCATATGAGGCATTCAGTGCTAACCAGATTGCCTTGATATGCGCTTCCTCTCCGGCCATCTGTTCGTCGATTTCTTTGTAGCAATTGATCTTATGTAGGTCATCGTAATACTTGCCTACACTACTTGCCATATCAACAATCTCTTTAGTATCATGGATGGTGTTAAACACTTCCTTGGGCACATTATAAATGTTACGGATGATGTGGCTGTATGAACGACTGTGAATGTTTGTTTCGAAGAAAGTCCAATTATAAACTAACGCTTCTAATTCTGGCAGACTTACCACTGGGGTGAAGACTTGGCTCGGACCACGACCTTGCAGACTGTCAAGAGCGGTTTGTCTAAGTAGGTTACTGGTAAAGATATGTTTAACTGCATCTGATGCATCCTTGAAGTCTTGTGCATCTTTGGTTAGACTAATTTCTTCTGGGACCCAAAAGAAACCACGAGCGGTTGTTTCAAAATCTGCAACCTTTTTATATTTTACTTCTTCAAATCTCTGAATGGTAACTGGACCGGCAGGATCCAGAAACATTTTGCGATTTAGATAGTCTGTCTTTGTGTTTAAATTATATTGTTGTTTACTCATTAGTAATTTCCTGATGCAAGAACTATCTTGCAAATATGTTCTAATCTTTCTATATGTTCGTAGGCACGCCATGGACTAGTATCGATAGCAACCACTCCATGCCCTTTGATACCTACGATGTCATAGGCTATGTTACCGTAATCATCAAGTTTTAAACTCTTATGACACTGATCGGCAAGTGCTTGGCTGATAGGAGGAACATCTCCTACATTAGGTGCAACCTTGGTATATCGATTAAGTTCCGGAAAACTAGCACTAATCGTACTTAAATCAATACCGGCATGCATGGCTGCGATGCAATATGTAGGGTGTACATGTACAACTACACGAACATCGTTACTGTGTTGTCCCATGTTTCGTTGTAAACCGAAATGGAGTGGGATTTCTCCGCTAGGTTTTAGTTTGGCACTGATATCCGAATAGAACTCTTCTTGCCATAACAAACCATGAATGCTAATCTTTTTGAATTGATCAGGTTGAAGAGTCTGCTTGCGCACACCACTGGGTGTAATGTAAAAATGATCACGGTCATGATGACGAATACTTACATTGCCATCACGACTTGTAATCCAGTTACGCTTGTAAGCGTCTACCATTATATCACATATTGTTTCTAACATTATAACTTACATGCCTCGCAATCTTCTTCTTCAATAACTTCTCGCTCGTTATGAAATCCGTTGTAGTGTACTTCAGGAGTTCGTTCTTCTTCTTTAGCACCTTGTTTGTTTATCAAACTATAATAGAAAGTCTTAATACCCCACTTATGAGCCTGCATTAGATTTTTAATAATCAATGTAGTAGGTACCTTGCGGTCTGGGAAGTAAGCAGGATTATAAAAAGTATTGGTACTAATACTTTGATCAACATAAGCAGCCAATACAGCAGCAGTCTTAAGGTATCCAGCACAGTCTGTTTGCTCCCACATTAATTGATATTTGTTTTTAAGTTTATGATATTCTGGTACCACTTGTGTAAATGATCCAGCCTTTGACTCTTTGGTACTGATAAGACTCATAGGCATTTCTATTCCATTTGTGCTATTAATAACAACACTACTAGACTCCACTGGAGCGATAGCCATAAGAGTAGCATTTCGTACACCATATTCTTTCATCTCCTTGCGCAGTGGTTCCCAATCAAGTTCAGGCGTAAAATCTGCGAGTTCGTTAACTCCTTTTGCACGTAATTCCCATGGAAAGGTTCCTTGGCCGTATCGGGTATGTGAACTATGTTGACAAGCACCTCTTTCTTTGGCCAATTCTACTGTGGCTTCCGTTAGGTAATATGCTTGATGCTCCATCCATGATTTAACATCTGCTAGAGCATCTTTATCACCGTACTTCAGCCCACGTTTGGCATGCCAGTAAGCAAGGTTAGTAACACCAATGCCTAGTGGTTGTATTTCATCGTTGCTTAGTTTACTTTGAATACTTAGAAAATCTTGATAATCCAAAATATTGCAAAGGCTACGCTGCAATATACGGCAAGCACGGCGCATATCCTCAGGATTGCGGAAGGCACCCCAGTTAATGGACCCAAGGGTGCAAAGAGCAATTCGGCCTTCCGGGTCGTCAAGCCTCTTAAATGGTTTCGTAGGTAATAGGATCTCACAGCATAGGTTGGACTGATAGATAGTGTGGTATTCTGGATCAAACGGTCCTTGATTCATGACATTGTCAATGAATACCAAATAGATACGACCGGTATCAGTCCTTTCCTTGAGAATACCACTCTTGAATACTTCTTCAGCATTCATGATCTTTTTGCGTAGGTCTTTACGCTTTTCGTATTTTATGTACAGTTCTTCAAATAACACTGTGTCTTTATAAAAGGCTTCGTACAAATCAGGCACTTCGTTAGGATCAAAGAAAGTAATATTTTCTTTGTTTTTAAAACGACGCCAAAAGAACGCTGATAGTACAACTCCATAGTCCATGTGTCTGACACGAGTTTCTTCAGTTCCTTGATTGTTCTTAAGCACAATGAGATCATCAAACTGATGATGCCAAATAGGATAGAACACTGTAGCACTAGCATTTCTAATACCACCTTGACTGCAACTCCTTAAATCACCGAACCATTTTTTCAGGAATGGTATCATACCTGTGTGCATGATCTCTCCGCCTCTGATAGGAGCACCTAGTGGACGTAGACGACCAATTTCTAAACCAATGCCTGCACGTTTGCTGGCATACTTAGCCATCATCTCGCCCGAAGCAAAGATTGAATCCAAGTCGTCGTCGCTGCGAATGAGTACACAACTACTAAACTGCTTAGTAGGAGTACCGAGACCGGCAAGGACAGGAGTAGCAAGAGTAAATAGACCGTCAGATGCGGCAGTGTAATACTCCTTGATGTATCGGATTCTTGCTGTGTTCGGTTCTTCCTTGTGGAATACAGTGGCGGCTGCAACCATGTATCGTACCTGTGGTGTTTCATAGATCTCCTTAGTAGCACGATTTCTTACTAGGTATTTTTCAATCAACTGTTCAATGGCGGCATACGAGTATAATTCGTCTTTTTCGTGATCTATGATCTCGTCCATCTTATTCCAGTCATCTTCCGAATACCAAGTAAGAAGGTCTGGGGAATAAAGACCTTTAGAAATATTTTTCTTTACAATCTCGTAGAGGCGAGGAGGTTCGTATCCACCATACACATCCTTGCGTAGCATACTGAGTCTTTGCTTACCTGCTACATATTGATAGTTGGTATGTCCAGTATCAGGATTGTTTTCTATATCAATAAGATCAACAATAGCCCTAAGAGTGATTTCGTCGATTTCTCTTGTAGTGATACCGTCATAGAAGTGTGGCTGACTCTTGATCTCGATCATACTCTGGCTTACATCAGCGATACCTTTACAGACTTTTGCAATCTGATTTTGCCATTTTTCGATTGTGAGTGGTTCAGCGGCTCCACTTCTTTTAATGACGGTTATATTCATTTCTGTTCGTTCCTATTTTTAATTATGAAGACTGTTATTTATTGGCTCGTTTTCTTTTGACCACACGATGCGGCTAGAGCCATTGAGATGAGTGATAGGCACAACTCTTCGGTATTCCCAGTTGAGAACGAACGAGTTATCTATAATAAGAAAATAATTTGCTTCTCTATCAGTCTGTGACATAGACGTATGTATCTCGAAATCGGCGTCCATAAAACGCTGTGTTAATTTAAGAGTATACAGCATTCCGAGACAGATCGCAAGATCATCGTACCGATCGTCCAGTATCAAATGCCACGGATCGGGCCATTGATCACTAGAGTTTGGATCGAGATAGGGATTAACCAAAGGTGCGCGAGCCCAAAGTTCGGCCACATCTTGGAAAGGATTTGGACTGTTTTCCAAGTTGTCTCTAAACTCACGCCACCTTGCTAATCGCAAGGCACCGTAAGAATCAAACACCGTAGGCTATTTGATAAGAAATTGTACCGATAGAACCTGTGGCCAGAGGATTCTTATATGATATCAATACAGTATCGATGCCGCTATCTGCATCGTTATCCTTTAATTGAGCAGTAAATTCAAAATTTGTCATAAGACTTCCTCCGGGCGATGTTATTAAACTAGGCGAATATTGATATTCATCTGTTATAGCCACTGTACTAAGATCATCGTCGATGGTTAGTGTCAATCGACCAATCCTAGAGTGGCTGCTTAATTTTAAGAAATAATTTACGTAGATAAATCTATGTGTTGCTGGAAACGCAACGAATGGTCTGAAACTATCACTTAAAAATATATCACTGTATTGACTATTTGTCAATGTTGTTTTACTGCTACCTAATGCTTCTGGATATCCTACTGTTGTAGTCGATACTGTTAGTCCGCTATATTGATTTCTATTGCTGGTACAATTTACAACATCATTACCTCTGCTGTCACCAAATTCAATAATAGGTACCTCGGGGTACTGTGCTGAGTTATTTCCGTTACCGCAGTCTGTAAAATCGCATTCTACAACATATGTTCCTATACCGTTTGTAGCGTAAATTGCCTGTTGATGTATTAGTTCCCAACGACAATTTTCAAATGTCCACTTGTTGGTTTGACCTGCAACACCCTCTATGTAAACGCCGATGTTGTTTACAACAAAGTCGCAGTCTGTGAACCTAATCTTAGTTTCAAATGTATCTGTCTGAGAACACTTAATTGCCATTTCTTGATTCAAGAAAGAACAGTGTTCAAATACAATGTCTGTTGTTTTAATTTCGTTGATATCATTCTGCCATGATACTGCGCTGTCTCTAGATGTAGGAGACAGCACTGAACTTAGAAGAGTATATTCTCCTCTAAATTTTACTCCCGATATTTTAGAATCTCTTACTCCTGAAAGCACTAGACGTCCAGAGGATCTATTAATAGTAAGATTAGAAATTTCCACATCATGTGGTCTATTAGATGAATTGAAATCTGCTATTTCTAATCCTGTTGATGTAACAAAAACAATATTGTTAGCACCTATTTCTAAGACAGCACCATCCGGTGTTTCACCTCTAATAATAGCCGTGCTCGGGATTCTTAAAGTAGACGTGAACAGATAAATTCCGTTTGGAATTATTAAAACTTTTTTAAATTTAGAATCTGCATTTCTAAACAACTCGCTAAATGCAGTTTCGAAGGCCAGCACGTTGTCAGTGGACCCATCGGGTACAGCACCGAAATCTAGTATACTAACATATTCATCTAATTTACTTTGTAGACTTCTATCAACGCTGAGACCAATGCTAGGTTCGGGTAATGCGAATCTATAAGCCGATGCTAGTTCTAAAATGTTATCGTGCTCTGTGATAATTTTTGTATTACCTACATATGGAGCACCTTCTGCAATTGACCCGTTACCGATGTACAATTCTTGTGAGTCTACAGCCCAAGCAAATTCTGCCGCGCTCAATTGAGGGATCCCGATCCCTACATTCTTCTTTCCTCTTCGGACTTGTATTTTTGATATCTGTACGACAGCCATAGATTTCTACCCTTGTTAGGGTATTTATCTACTTTGGCTGTAGTATTCTTCGACTTTGTTCAACCATTGGTCCTGCCAGTAATCAAATTCGTCGGGCATGAGATTAAACTGCTGATACTGTAGGTCTCGAGAACACATGAATACCACCCCTCTCTTGATATCCGTTCCGTAAACTTCGTTATGAGCCATAATGTATGCAGTTAATTGGATCTTATAATCATCAATCCATTCTTCTTTTTTAGGCTTGTTAGTCTGCTTGTAATCCATCACAGCCGGCTCGCCTTTATATACTCCTACTAGGTCTGTTGTTCCAGAAAATAGTCCTGGAAAATAAAGGCTCTGTTCCATGGCCCAAACTTCATCCACTCCGCTGAGACCGTTTTCAATTATAACATCGGCCATTGCGTTGGCCTGCACATGCACGGGATTATTTCCGGGCTGTCGTTGCATGCCTGCAATAAATCTTTCTAGATTGCTGTGCATGGCAGTACCTACACCCGCGGCTTCTCTAGTTATTTCAGCAGCCTTGGCTTCGCCTACACGCTTCTTCCATTCGTTGAGTGCTGTCATGTCTTTGGTAGCACCGAGAATAGTTGTTACGCTAGGGAGGCTTTCACCATCTGGAGTTAGATAAACTCTTTTTTTGGTAACAGGATCATTGACCTGCTGACAGGGCTTGTATTGATATCTTTCGACAAAAGGAGGGGGTGTGTAAATTTTATTCATTCTGTATATATTAACAGAATGTTTTTAAAATGTCAAACCTGGGGAGTTGCTGTGGCCTGAGCCAATTGGGCTGGTGCTGCTGAAGCAGCGGCTTGATCAACTGCTGCTTGGCTATCTTCTGGACCTTTGGTACCGTCACCTGTTGGCTCGTCAGCCACGCCCGGAACATTAAGTTCAATACCGTCGGCATTGAAGTTTTTAACCAAAGTCTGTAAAGCAGGATTAGCATCATACATGGCTTTGAATGTTTCGTAGTCTGCCACTGGTTCTGCACCGCTTTTGGTAATTAACTGATTTAATGCTTGCCAATTCATTTTAGCGGGCATTTTTTGAGAGGCGGCTCTACCAATTAGGTTTCTGATAACTATCACGAATCGATCGGTAGGATCGTCTTCAAATTCAAAAAATCTCATTTAATCAATGCCAACTGTTTTTGTAGATCGGCCAATTCTTTTTGTTTTTGTTTGATCTGGTCTTGCACTTCTTTTTTCTTGTTAGCACGATCAATGGCCTGTTGTGCTAACATTTTCGCCTGTGCGGCCGGATCGGCTGTTACTGCTTGGCCAGGAGCCAATGTAGTAGAGCCGGGAACTGCTGGAGGAGTACCGGTAGGTGGAACTACCGGTGCTTCTAATAAATCAGTGATTCTCATTAGCCTGCTAAAACTTTTAGAAGTCTGTTCTGATATTGAATGCTTTCGCGTTGTTCGCGGCCTGCTTCTTCAGGTCCACCGGCAGCGGCATCAGCGGCTGCGAAATCATCTTCCGGTGCTGGCTCAGCATTCATTTCATCCGGTGCTGCTGCACCGCCGAACTCATCGGCTGCTGGTTCTTCTGCGCCAGGTTCGCCACCTAACATCTCTGCACCTTGCTCTTCGCCTGTGAGTGTACGTACTCCTGTGGCCAATGTTTCACGTGCAGTTTTAAGATTTTCTAATGCGCCTTGGATCGCAGGTGCTACCGTGCTGATAAATGCTTTAGCCTGTTCTTGACCCATCTCGTCACGGATAGAATCACCTAACTGTAGGAGAGTGTCATTCTCCATACCAGAAAGTTCTTCAATCCAACGACCTACTCTGTCTACCATTGTCTTAGCGGTAACGATCGCACTGGCTTGCTGGATCTCACCTTCTGTAACTTTTGTCATTTCTTCTCCTTGGGATTCTTCTGTTGCGAATTCTTCACGATGAGCAATTTCTGCATTAATAGCATCAAGCATCCATTGTGCTTTGGTGTATGCTTCATTTTCTAAGGTTTCGTTGAAAGTAGACGAATTACGGACCTGACTTATCTGGGTTCGTAGTTTGTTCCGTGCGTCTTCAAGTTGCTGCAGATCAAAACTTTCTAGGTTAATCTTTTGTCCGAAAGTCTTGGCTATGCTTTCGTTAATTTTTTTAGAATCTGCTTTTGCAAATAAATCATTAGTTTTCATATGTGCCCATCCAGTGAGTTAATTATATTTATTCATTTAATGCACAAGGCCTGGGCTTTGGTTTTTGCTGCTGCGGCCTTAGATTTTGCTATTTCGTATCGTGCTAATACTCCGTCTGCCCTATCAAAATCCTTAGAATCTAGGGCTTTTCTATAGGTATATAGCAAAAATTGACATTCTGTTAGATATTTTCCGTATTCTTGATCAGCCTTCCATAATCGATCCATATCGATATGACTACTTTTTAATAATAACATCTTGGACAACGATATTGCAACTACATTAAGGCTGATGTCCGAATACCGCAATTCATCATAGACATAGATGTTTTTGATGGTTTCTTGGGATCTTATAGATACCGGACCTATTTCTATACCCGTGTCTGTTTTAACAGGAAGGAATATGCCCTGTGCTGCTAATTTTTTTTGGTTTTCCTGAATGAACTTTTTAAGTTCGCCGGCTGTAGTCATAAGAAAAGGACCCTGGGTCCTTATTTAACTACTGATATTTTAAATCCCAAAGAACTTGAAAATTGTATGAATGTTAAGTTGACCAGTCCAACCTAGACCCGCTATAAATGCCAGGCCTACCATTCCGTACATCATCAATTTCTGTTTCTGTTTTTCTAAATCCTTGATCTTACCTGCTAACTCGTTGTGTTGTGCAGTGGATTCTGTGCGCATAGCAGAAAGAGTCTCGGATAGAGTATCACGTGTACGATCCAGGCAATCGTGCATGTCCTTAACATCTACTTTTAAATCGTCAATCTTTTCGTCTATGTGTTGTACTTTGGTTTCAAGTACACCTACTCGCTCTACTACTGTGGCCATTTCGGCTATCTCCAATGTTATAAGTCAAGTGCCCGCTCCGAGCCATGTGCCTAATGTATAATTGAATGCCTAAAAATATGCCTTATTCTCTATTTATTCGATATCGTCTATTTCAAATACCCAGGTATTGATTTTTTTACCTTCAGTAATGAAACATGCTGGTTCAATATCGACAGTATTATTTAGTTCGGACACGACAGGAATACCGCTTAAGTCTTTGATTAACAAAGACACCGGGTCGTTGTTTTCTCTGTAAACATCATCGCGTTCGGTTTTAAAAACCCACATCCAATGATTGGCTTTGCCTCCTATGTCGTAAGGTAGCGATCCTGTTTTCATTTTCGGATCAGAGTCAAATTCAAAATTAGACCTCAAGCCCACTGCTTGAATCAAAGAATTAAAATTGGCCTGTTGTCCTAGTTTAATTCTGTCTGTTTCAATCCTACTGGGATTTGATCTTGTTATATCTACTAGAGTTACGACACAGTATCTTTTCATAATCTGCTACTATTTAAGCAGATAAAAAAAGAGCGGAAATAAATTCCGCCCTTCTCCTTCCCATCCCTAGGAATTAACTAATTAGTGTGGCAAATTGAATGCCGCTACAGTTGCTACGGTGAAACCTGCTACTGGTGCTGCTTCAACAGTTCCTGTACCTTGTAATGCTACATAAACTGGGTCTGTGCCATCAAAGTCAGAGATACCAGCGACTGTGAATGCGTCTTGGTTTGTGCCTCTGCTGCTTGTGATTGCTTTTAGAATTGTAACGAATTCTGCTTCTGTCATGTCGCCAGCATCTTTAACGATAGTGACGATAAGTGTACGGCCGCCTAGGCCTTGTGCGTTAACGATTTGTTCGTAGTTAGCACCAACTGTGGTTGAACCAACTGTTTGACTTGCGATGTTTGCCATGATATTTTCTCCTCTAATCAATAGTCCCGCTCAGGGACTGGCATAGTTATTTATTTGGTTTGGAAGAAAATAGGCGGATACAGCCGTTTTTTAAGTCGGAGTCCAGCGTTTGCGAGGAACTAGTTTAACGTTACCGAACTGCTTGCTAGGGTCTGCATAACGCACACGACCTTCGCCCTGTGTGTCCCATATATCACCTTGTTCACCTTCTATCTGGTCTATGACTTGATCCTTCATGTCTTGGATCATTTTTACCAAGGTGAATATGGCTTCTAATGAATTAGGGTTCACTTCTGCTTTTTGCTGTATTTTTTGTTGTTTGCCTGGGCTGACTTTAGACTTTGATAACCAATCAAAGAAATGATTGCCGCTTAGAGAATCTAGTTGTTTGGCCTTGGCTGTTTGATTCACGTAGGTATAGATAATGTTTTTAAGATCTGCTAGGCCTGGTAGGTCTGCTAGGAAATTATCTATCTGTTGAGAGTGTTGTGTTAGGTACTTCTCAACTTTGTCTACTGCTTTAGTGTCAACCTTTACCGGTTTCTTATTGTAGATAGGCCCTAGAACTATTAGGTTAGGATTACTGTTAAATTTACTGAAATCGCTTATAGGTTTCTGTGATGAATCAGGCATGCCCCATTCTGAGAAAAATGCATGTCCTACTATCATTACCTGTGCTTTAGATATTCTTCTACCTAACTCAGAATCTGCTCTAACATGATAACAGGTCTGTGACTTAGGGTTAGGACAGAACGTATAAACACCTTCCTTGTCCACAGGCGGACGCTGTAAGAACAGTCCGTCTGCATATACAAATCCTACAAAATCCTTAGGAGTGGCTGCATCAAACAAAGGATACAGGCTAGCGAACTCAGATGCGAATCGTTCTCTTTCTGCTTTCTCTTCTGGAGTCTTAGGTGCTCCGCTTTTATTAGCAATGAAGTCTTTTACGGCTTCAGGACTATCTGTTTTGGCTCCACGCGACCAACCGTTATGTCCTGCTAATAGCAGTGGACCATTGGCAGTTTCTCTACCCCAGTATATTTGAGGATTACCGTCCCACTTCATACGGATAGTTTCGGAACCTTCTGGAGTACCTATTTCTTTAATATGCTGTAATGCTTCGCGGGTTCCTGCTGTGCCTTGAAAGAATACTAGGTCTTCTAAGTGATTAAAAGCACGACCTAACTGCTTTGGTGCTTCGGCTTCATTGACACTTTCATTTTTCTTACGGCCAGCACAGTGCGCTTTCTGGCTGAACCCTTTTGGGTTCGAGCAGTTAATCGAGCGTTTATATTTGTCGCTCCATTTCTCAGTGATTATTTCAAATGCTCTCATCTAATTGTTTCAATCATTCTGCGAAACCATGCTACAGTTCCTGTTTGATAACTTTCGATCTGTTTCGACTTAGGCAGTTCAACACCGTCTTTTGACAAACTTTCTCTAGCATCGGCCACTAACTCTTCGTAGTTAGGTAACTTTATGATAACATCAACAATGCTTTCTACTGTTTCTAGATTCTTTGGACTGGCCATTTGGCCTAGTAACTTTTTAGCGATTTCGTTTGGATCTTTAGTTATAACTTCGTTGGTTTCTCTGTTGACCAAGCCGTTCTGGAATGACCATTTCATGCCACGTGCTTTAGCGATACTGCTTAACAACATGTGACGATGTGCGCCTTTGTAAGGACTACCTTCAACACCGCCGGTCATAGAAAACTTCATCCAGTCGCGTTCACCAAACATAAAGTCTGCTTGTACATAACCGTTGGCAGGGTCGCCTTTGATTGGAGTTTTAAAATGTACAGAAATACCAGACTTCTTGATCCACTCCTTGGGATCACCGCCCTGCTTTTTAATGTACTCACCTAGTGCATTTGCGAAATCATTTTTGTTTACTTCATTAGCATCAATGGCTAGATCTAGGTCTCCGCTGGATTCTTTCTTGCCGGTAGTACCTAGCATGTGATCTGTAAGTTCTAGACCTGTAACAGTTTCTAACCATTGTACTGTGGGGATTACATCGGCGCGATTGATGCGCTTGGTTAACACAACCCCTGCGTCATCTTTGAATACATTTCCGCCTTCTAATAAAATACCCATATTATTCCTTGTCAAACTTTGGAGTTTCGGTGTTTACTTTTCTGATCCCCCTTACGAAACGCTGTGTATCTCTGCCTTTGATGGAATTGATTAGACGACGCTCTAATTCTCCGGCAGTTTCCTCATCGTAGTTTGCGTAGAAACTTTCGATAAGATTAATAGCAGAATTAATAATGTTGGTGGCCCTGCTTTCCATGAGCAATTCTGTATTGCGGGTATGGGCAAAATTATTAAGTTCTTGTAAGATCGATCTTGTTTTGATTTTCATATAAGCAATAACTCTATTAGTTATTTATTGTGTTTTGTCGGTAATTAAAAAAATGGGTTTTTGTGCGTCTGCACATTAGTCTTACTAAATACATTAGTAGAAACCATGAGTTACTACACACACTTACAGAGGATTATACTATGAATATTTGGAAATTTCTAGTGGCCTGGGGCGAAAGCATCAACAAGGCCAGAGCAGCAGCCGCGTTGTCAAGAGCGGGCAGATACGAAGAAGCCAGAAGGTTAATGGCTGAGTAGTAATATGTTAGCAGAATTTGAAGAAGTACCTTACCAACTCTGGGGACCCTGGAGGAATCAGTGGGGGTATGTAACTTCTGTAGCACAGTTCTCAGAAGAGGACCTTATTCTAAAAAGTTATACGCCGTACAATACCAAAGTGGTTAGAAGATTTGACCATTGGGAAGATTGTGCTAAATTTATCGAATTGATAGAACAAGATAGGAGATTTTAATTCATGTTTGGCCTTGATTTTTTCTCTCCTATGATATATAATAATACATACACAAACACACAAGGAGGAGTTATGTTTTCACCAATTTTTTACATCGAATCTTTTCAGAACACTAAAAAGATTGTCACTGATCAGATCTTCAAAGATCCCGCACTAAACAAAGCGGCACACGCATACATCGATGCACAAACCCAGTTCGCTAAGATGGCCATCAACAACACCATTGACATGGCTAAGTATTCCGTAGATTCAGTATCTAAGGTACTGTTTCCACAGAAGGAGCAGGCTTCAACGGCTCCCTACAAAGTAGAAAAAGAAGCCAAATAAGACATACACAACACACACAAGGAGAATATTATGTCAAACAACGGAATTACATTTCCAGAGGTTAAAATGCCTGAAGTAAAATTTAATAAGAACGGTTACGAAATCCGCACAGAGATCTTAGCAATGGCTAAAGATCTAGTAGCACAAGAATACCACGTGAAGTTTCAAGGTTGGGAATTGAGCGCGAAGCGTGATGACAAAACTGGTCAGATCGTTAGCAAGGTAGACATGCCAGAATTTCCAGGCCTAGACAAAGTTTTAGAAGCCGCTGAAAAGATGTACGGTTTTGTAAATAATTCACACGCTAAATGATTATCGACGCATAGCGTCTTATATATGATATAGTGAAATAAAAAGGACTCCTCGGAGTCCTTTTTTATGTGTTTCTAATTTTTGCTAATTTAAAAAATTCTAATAATTTGATCCACATCCAGCCTATATCAAATTCAAACCATCTTTGTTTAAAACTTGCATTGGCACCATCGGCGTGATGGTTATTGTGCAGTTCTTCCCCTCCTATCCAAAATGCGATAGGAAATAGATTTCGACTCGTGTCTTTGGTATCAGTATTACGATAGCCAACCCAATGCGCAAGGCCGTTAATAACTCCTGCGGCCCAAAAAGGTATCCAGATCATCTGGATACCCCACACAATCAAACCCCACGGTCCAAAAAGAACAAGGTCTATGACCAACATCAATAGAATACCAAGGCGGCTGTGTGTGGAGTAAATGTTACGTTCTAACCAATCATTAGGAGTACCTACTCCTAATTTTTCAACCATGTCAGTATCTTTACTTGCTTTATGATATAAGAATGCGCCACCAAATAACACACGCCATATACCATATACCTTCGGACTATGCGGATCAGCGATCGTATCACTTGCCTGATGATGCTTACGATGTATGGCTACCCATTGCTTGGTAACCATACCTGTAGTAAGCCATAGCCAAAATCTCATAAAATGATTAATTGCTGGATGAAATGTAACTGCTTTATGGGTTTCTCCTCTGTGCAAAAATAGTGTTACACAGAGGATTGTGATATGCGTCATCACTAACGTGTACAATATAATATCCATCAAATATTTAGTGGAATTGATCTGCTTCTGTTGAATGCTTATTTGCCACAGTACTTGTAGCACCAACTGCTTCACTGATTAAATCGAAGTAACCAACACCGACTTCACGTTGATGCTTGACTGTTGTAAAGCCACGTTCTTGTGCGGCAAACTCACGTTCTTGCATTTCGCTGTAACCAGCCATGCCACGTGCTTTGTATGCTTCAGCAAGTTCAAATGTTGCTAGATTAACTGAGTGGAACCCTGCTAGTGTGATAAATTGGAACTTGTATCCCAGTTCACCTAGTTCACGTTGGAAGGTTTCACATTCGTCTACAGATAAAAACTTGCGCCAATTAAAACTAGGACTGCAATTATAAGCCAACATTTGGTCTGGAAACTCAGCATGTATAGCATCGGCGAATTTTTTAGCCTGTGCAATATCAGGTGTGCTAGTTTCGAACCATAAGAGATCAGCGTAAGGGGCATAAGCAAGACCTCTCCTAATACATGCATCAAGCCCATTTTTAAATTTGTAAAAACCTTCGTCAGTACGTTCATTAATAATAAAGTCCTTGTCTAATGGATCATGGTCGCTGGTAATAAGTGTAGCAGACTCTGCATCTGTACGTGCCATAATAACTGTGTCAACACCTGCAACATCACTTGCTAGACGTGCGGCTTGTAAATTACGGATTGCTTGGCTAGTAGGAATTAAAACCTTACCACCTAAGTGTCCGCATTTCTTTTCACTTGATAGTTGATCTTCAAAGTGTACGCCAGCGGCGCCTGCTTCAATCATAGCCATCATTAGTTCATATGCGTTTAAAGCACCACCAAAGCCTGCTTCTGCGTCCGCTACAATAGGCAGGAAGTAATCTGTTGTTACATTACCTTCACTGTATTCAATCTGATCAGCACGACGGAAAGCATTGTTGATCTGCTTAACGATTGTTGGTACTGAGTTTACAGGATATAAACTTTGGTCTGGGTATGTTTGTCCTGCGGTGTTTGCGGCCGCGGCTACTTGCCAGCCTGATAGATAAATTGCTTGTAGTCCTGCTTTGGCATGTTGGACGGCTTGTTGTCCACTGTATGCGCCTAGCGTATTAACGTATGGTTCTGTTGCTAGTAGTTCACGTAGTTTGGTAGCACCACGTTTGGCTAATGTATGCTCAATTTGTAATGAGCCCTGTAACTTGCGGACTGTGTCTTGTGTGTAATTGCGCTTTTTCATTTGGGTCTCCTTAAAAGCCTAGTATTTATGGCTCAAAACAAGTAGTTGACATTTTTATTAACTGAGTATATAATACTAGTATGAAAAAAATCATTTTAACAGACGCAGATGGAGTTCTATTAGATTGGGAATATGCTTTCTCAGTTTGGATGGAGCAACACGGATTTAAAACTGTAGAAGATAGCCAATTCAAATATGATATTGGTAAACGCTACGGAATCGAAAAGGATCAGGCTAAAAAACTGATCAAGATGTTTAACGAATCTGCACACATGGGATTCTTACCACCTTTGCGTGATGCTATGTTTTATGTTAAACGACTTCATGAAGAACATGGGTTCGTTTTTCATTGTATAACATCAATGAGTTCAGATGAAAATGCACAAGAATTGCGCAAGATGAACCTGCGTAAACTTTTTGGTAAAACTGCATTTACTAAATTCATCATCCTAGAAACTGGTGCAGACAAGGACGATGTATTAGACTCTTACAAAGACAAAGGTTACTTTTGGATCGAAGACAAGATCACTAATGCTGTGGCCGGACAAGAACGTGGTCTAAAAAGCCTGTTGGTAGAACACGGTCACAACATGGATTTTGAACATCCAGAAATACCCCGAGTTAAGAATTGGAAAGAAATCTACGAGATCATCGTAAAGTAACGAGATTATCTCTAAATATTTCCCAGGCTCGTTCCCAACTCCAACGTTGGCTACCTTCCCAAACTTGATTGCGGTCTAGCATTAGTGCATCTTTTACAGCCTGTTTTAATTCTTCGTTCATACAGCCTGTAATACCTTCGTCTATAACATCTTCGGGTCCTTGACAAGGATACGCGGCAACAGGGGTTCCACAGGCCATCGCTTCAATCATGACAATACCGAACGTTTCCCAGCGACTAGGAAAAACAAATACCTCTGCATTAGCATAATAGCGAGCCAAATCCACTCCAGTCTTGTAACCGGTGAAATGTACATCCGGATATTGTTTCTTATAAGTTTCCAACATAGGACCATCGCCTACCATAATTTTTTGGTAACCAGCATATTCCATTTCAAAGAAGGCTTCTAGATTCTTTTCTTTGCTGACTCTACTTACACACAGTAGGTATCGAGCAGGCAGTTGTTCTCTATGAGTAGGATGAAATATATCGCGATTTACACCACGGGTCCAAGAAATAATGTCTCCATCAAATCCGTGTTCTTTTAATTCCTGTACCATGGTATCTGTTGTGGTCAAAACTTTGCCGCTATGTTTATGAAACCAACGTACTAAAGGCCAAGTAACGCTTTCAGGTATACCAAATAGTTTCCTAATTCCTTCTGGAAACTTAGTATGGTAAGCAGTATTGTAGCGATAACCGTGTTTGTCAAGATATTGTCTAATACACAGACCCACAGGACCCTCTGTGGCGATATGGATATAATCCGGATTGATCTCCTCAAGTATCGGGCCCACCTTCCTGGGAAAGGCAATCTTGACTTCGTTGTAGCCAGGGCAATCAACATAGCGGAACCTCCCGGGATCAAGATATACAACACGATAGTTGTCCCGAATCGCCATCGCCTCAATATTTTTGTAGGTCGTAACCACACCATTAATCTGCTCCGGTAAATTATCAGTTACGATTAAGATTGTTTTTTGCATTCCGCTGTAACCTTAAATGAATTAAATTTTAACCAACTTGTCATAGTTGATCTTGCTCGTTCACATTCAACCTGTGTTGGAAATTCCAGGGTCACCCTTCCTGGTATATCTGTCGGATCGTTTACGTGAACTGCTATTATCATCAGTAACCACATCATCTCGCTCCTTAGTCCATGTAACTATTTCCCAACGACCATCGTGATGTTCTACAAGTGCTGTACAACTTTCAACCCAGTCGCCGTCGTTCATATAAATTACACCGTCTATATCTTTTATTTCAGCCGCATGTATATGGCCGCAGATGACTCCATCAAAGCCACGCTTCTTACAGTAAGCAGCCAGGTTCTTTTCGAATTGGAATATAAAATCCACTGCCTTTTTAACACGCACTTTGAGATACTTGCTCAGCGACCAGTAACCAAATCCCATACGATGGCGGATCCAGTTGAATTTATTGTTGAGAGATAATACAAAGTCGTAGGCTTTATCGCCTAAAAAACTCAGCCAAGGAGCCAGTCTAGTGATACCGTCAAACATATCTCCATGTACTACAAGATAGTGTTTGGTATCTACACCGATGTGTTCTATCTGATTGACTACTTCGATGTTGCCGAAGTTGATCCCATAGGGCATCAAAGGTCTTAAGAATTCATCGTGGTTGCCTGCTACATAGATCACCCTAGTGCCACGTTTAGCATGGCCCATTACTCTGCGGACCACGTTGGTATGGCTCTGTTTCCAACGCCACTTATTCTGTTGTATGCGCCAAGCATCTATTATGTCCCCTACCATGTAGAGTGTTTCACAGGTGTTGTGCTTGAGAAAGTTGTTCAACTGTTCCGCTTTACAATCACGGGTTCCTAAGTGAACATCAGAGATAAAAATAGAGCGGTAAGTTTTTTGCATAGCAATATTTACCGCTCCTTTGTGTGTGTAAGATTACAGATCAATTACAAATAATTAAATCTGAACGACTGTCCAACGGTGTGTAAAATGCTTACCTTCGGCCTTGCGTTTCAAGATTTTTTGGAACTCGAGTTTTTTGAGTTCTGCCATCTTCTTGGCGTCGTGGTCGAAGCAAGCCTGATACAGTTCCATTACAAGTTTTTTCTGTTTCATGGTCTTGCCCCTCCTTGTAATAGTATTTACAACGAGATTGATTATTTTTTCATTAGATCCGAAACAAAATCTAACAGCAGGTCGGAATGATTTCTTTGAGTTTCTTTTCGCATCCAAGAATAATTTTCGTACCAATAGTCTTCGCTTTCCGGATGACAACCAATAACTCCTACATTATTTTGAATTAGAGCCATTGGATCGTTGTTAGGATAGGTAGCAATTATTTTGGCCGTTGATACATCACCAGTCATCGCGCAGCCGTCATAGAAAAACATTTTGTAATCTTGGTCCTTCCATTTAACAGGCATTGCTTTAGGGTGCGGCCTTCTAGTGTCTGTGTTTGGTTGTCTGATATATTGAACACAGTCTATACCATTTAGAATATTGAAATACTCTTTAGCAGCCCAATATCCTCCCATGCATATTCCTAGATATTTTCCGCCATTTTTAACATATCGACGAACATGTTTAGCGTTATACTTCATTAACGAGTTGAACCTATCTGCATCACCGATGCCTCCGGGAATACAGATTAAATCTACATTGTTAAAGAAAGTATCTTCAACTTCGTCTTGAGAAAATAATTTGAAAGAATAGTAGGGATCTAGCGCACGAATGATTCCATTAGCCGAATCGACCGAGCAGGCTGGCTGATGTATAAAAATAGCAACTTTCATGGCTTAAAAGAAAATGCTCACTTTCAACCTTTAGGGTAGCGAATCCTCCAGTTGGGCCAGCAGCCGGCCACATAACCCTAACGGTCCTAGGGTATGTTAGTTTTCCTGACGCTCCCATCTATATTGATCTATAGTAGAATCAGGATATCTATTAAGAACCTTTTGTTGAACGTCTTCAAGATTCTCGCCGTCGATCCTAGCAGAACGCCCAGAACTTATTTGTGTTACTAGCCATGTACCCGGTTGCTCGTCAGGATTAGTTTCATCTTCTTTTTCTTCGCCTGAATTATAACTTACGGGAAATTTATTTTTTAAATCTGAAACAGCCTTTGCAATATCATAACCGCCTTTAACGATATCAACAGAATTACTTTTGATTTCTTCGCCTTTGGCCTGCACCGCGGCAACAATCTTTTTCATCAGTCCAGGGAATAGTTCAGCGAACTTTTCATCCTTACGATTGGTTTGATTACCGTTGTTGATTTGATTTGTTGGAGCATGTATCTGCCATTTGCCCATCATATCGTCCGGATTCTGTTTATCGAATACAGAAATGATAGGGCCGTCGTCGGCATAGCGATTGAACCAAGTAGCACCGGAACTAGAACCTGTACAGAAACTAGCATTGAATCCGTGTGCGTTGTTAAAGTTGTAGCAAGCACCATAATTATAAGGAACAGTGACTAAGAAACGTTCATCGTCAATCAGCGTAGTTTCTTTCTTTTCTCTCTTGTGCTTTTCGATGACTTCAGCATCTTTGATCTTACGAAGTTCGTCACGATATTGTCTATCTTGGATGATTGCCTGTATCTGACGTAGGTTCTTAAACTTATTAAAATCCTGATGCTTTTCTGCCAGTTTACCGCGAAGGCTCAGTGCTTTCCACGCACCTAGTGCGTCACCACCTTCTCCGTTGATATCTTCGTAGTCAACAATACCATTGGTGTACATACGTGTTAACCAATCATCAAATTTTCCGTCTGCTGAAATATCACCGTAGTCGGTTGAACGTAACGAAGCATCTAACAGATCGCTCCATAATTGAAGTATTGCTTGATCATCGGGCTTTGGACCTAGTTTGGCCACTGCTGCTCTTGGCAAGGTATGATCATGACGCATTGCGATTCCAAGCATCTTCACAGTCTTGGGATCTTTTAATTTGGCCGCTACGTTGGCCTCTAAGACTATTTGATCTAGTTTCATCCTGTTATCAATGCCCTTTTAAAGAATCCTAATACTGTTCCTAATTTCTTTGTATCGCCTGTAGAAATATCTTTGAGTAATTGCTGTGGCCCTTCATGAAACTGAGTACTGTATGAACTACCGTAACCTTTGTTGATGTTTCCTGTCTGCTCTGGATAGTAATGACTTGCTGCCATATAGATAGACATTTGAACAGCATTATTCACAAAGCCAGGAATGTCTCCGCTTCCGGCTTCTATGCTTTCTAGACCGTTCTGTAATGTTTCAACATGGTTGAGTTTTCTTTTCGCTTTTTCAAATGCATCATTTTTAATCATGTTTGCCACATGACCTTTGACATCGGCTATGGCCGCTGAAATGGCTCTGGCCCAAAGAGGTTTAAACTTCTTAACTAGTGATGCTTGGTCAACAGTTGTATCTAATCCTTTTTTAGCATCTGCTCTTTTACGTTTTTTATCAGAAACTGTAGTAGAATTTTTACCTACATAAAACTTTTGAAGTTTTCCAATTTTTGATTTTAGAAAATCTAATACGTTGCCGCCTCGGCTATCTGATGTTGTATCTATAGGACCGCCGTCGCTGGCCACTGCGTCATACGTTCCGCTTCTAGATTTAATTGCGCCAGATCCTTTAGATCCTACAATAATTACCCAAGCACCTCGATACGAGTCTTTTAGATCGCTCCAACTGATTTTGTCTACAGGACGATAATCTTGATCATGTGCAAGATCCATGTCTTTGTGCAGAGCCTGGACAACTTCCTTACCACCAGGGGTTCCGGTGATCAGGTTCAAGGAAGTGCTGGCCTCATCTAAGTAGCCTTCGCACAGTTTAGCAAATAATTGATATGATTCTGGACGCATTTTTAGTTACACCAACTTTGTTTTGCCTCACCAAAATATTCACGTGCAAACCCGTTGCGAATTAATTCTGCTCTAAGGCTAACACCGTTTAGAATGAGATCTCCCAGTACACGACCACCGAACTTATCCCATCCGTATAAGGTGACCTGATGTTTTTGAGTAGTGGCGACTGCGTTCTTGGTAAAGGCAGTTGCAGCCTGTCCTCGTTGATCCTCGCTCGGACACTGTGCTCGGAATCCTTTTTCTGGGGTGTCAACACCATAAACTCTGATCGCGAGTTCTGGCTTAAGTGGTGCTGGTAGAAAGGGGGCTGCGATCACCACCGTATCGCCATCGTTTACACGAATGATTTTTGCGTCATAGGTAACGCCTTGTGGTGTTTTTTGTGCGAATGCCAAAACGGGCACGACAAATAATAATAGTAGTAGTTTTTTCATTTAGGATCCTAACAATAACTTTGTATATTTATATTGTTTTCTCGGTATATTCTGCTTTTTGCCATTTCAGCAAATACTGGGCTTTCCAATTATTCTGCTCAAAACCTTGAAGATGCTGCCACGAATCTCGCTGTGCCCAGATACGTTTAGCAGCATCGTACCAATCAGTGTGGCGAACTATCCATTCAAACTGTATCATACGATTTTTAAAATTATCATAATCGTAGTTGTCGTATTCGACATGCAGGATTTCGTAGACTGTACCATCTGGGGCAACTGTGTCAAGGGCAAAATCAAATCCCCATTTGCGACGAGTTCTTATTAATAAATCAGCCAGCGGAAATTTGTCTTTTAACTCTGTTAATTGATCTAATGCGGCTTTGTCATAGTTGCATCTGCACAAGAATAAGGAATGATCTAATATTAAATTATCAACACCTTTTTCAAGTTCGAACCAAGGTTCCTGCCAACAGGTATGATTAAGACAAGGATAGTTAATAGGTAGACCCATGGCGGCATAGAACTTTTGTTCTGCAGAGCAAAGTTCAAAACCGTCCTTGTCGTAATAACGGAAGTCGACGGCTTCAAGTCCTTCTACTGTTTTCGTACAAGAAGGATTTGACATCAGTGTTACTTGATGCCTGCGAAACATTATTCTTGGTGATTAGCGGCTGCTTGACAATGTACGCAAGCACACTCTGGGCAGTGATCGCAGGTTTCGTCCGAACAGCCGTGTCCGCAATGTGCAGGATGTCCGCAGTGATTGCATTTAAATTCATATTGTTCTGTCTTTGTCATCTAACGCTCCTCCAGTTACCCATGCTGTACAACTACGTGTGCCAGCGCATTTAAAATGTAAAAAGTTACAGTAGCCTAAATCTGCTTTGTGTATTGTGGCCATACCATCTACGGTCTTGTCATCGCCCTTGATACCCGATTCAATACAAGACCACATTTTGTCTGAAACATCAAATGCTGCACAGTTACCGCACTTCATAGTTTTCGCAGTCTTTTCAGTGATGCTCCAACGCTTGGCAGCATCCTTCCAATATGACTCTGGCTCGTCAGGATTGGCAGGACCGTAGTGATACTCATCTATGGCCTTCTGACGATTCTTTAGATTAACATCTATGTCGTAGGTAGCGATAGGACAACCTTTGTTGGCTGCTTCTACGATGTTTATTAACTTGCGATACATTAATAAATCTCCCGCCATTGTAGGTTAACACGAGCAGTACCATCTGCCGACCCAATGTTAGTAACTACTAAGACATATATCTCGCTGTCTGTGCTATCATAATTCTGTACAATGTAATTCTTCTTGGCACTACTGGCAATGTTACTAGGAGGAGCACCTGCTGACTTTTGACTGCCTTGTGTGGTGGCAGATATGTAGCCACCATCAATCTGTTCGCCGTCTGTGAAAGCAGTAGCACCTGCGTTGTATTCAACACCACTGCCGTCATTAACAGACACCCAAGGTGTGGCTGTGGTTAATTGGCTGATGTTGGGCAGTTTAATCAACTTCCACTCCATATTTTCCTGTGTGCCGAACACGTTAACATTTCCCATACGCACAATCATACGATTGAGATAGCCCCTAAAGGTATTCTTTAATCTAATGGCCAAGACAGGAACGGTAGTACCATCATCCATTGTTCTGGCTGTAGGACTGCTCACGGACCAATCTTGACCTGCTTCAACATATCCACCTTCACTGACCACAGTTGAACAAATTTGATCCATAAAGCCACCAGCAGTTGTGCCTGTGTTTAAGATCTCACAGCGCACAGGCAGGTTAGGGGTGCTCATATAAACTGTGGTTAATGTATTTGAGTGATGAAATATGTGGCAAGGAATAAACGAACCTTCGTGTACAAATCCTACTGTAACTGACCCCACACCTAGCCATTGAAACTCCATAAACACTAATTGCGTCTTAGTGATGTCTAAAGTAAACTGACTGCCGCCTGTGCCATTGCATTGATCAATATTCCACTGTGCTTGAGTCTTACGATCTTCTACAGGAGCACCAGATACATAACTGCGTATGACCCACGATAGTGTGCCATCACCTGCTTGCTCAAAGAATATGCCATTGTTGTCATCATAGTAGCCTGTGCGTTTAGTTACATTAGGCACAGCCGCATAGAAATTAACACTGGAAAGAATCTGCTGACTCTTGCCTGGCATATAATGATGATAAAATTTAGTTTGATGTACTATACGACTAGCACTATTGCTAGATGTTGTCAACCTAGCACAGGCTTTATTTGCCTGAAAGGCTATTGTAGCGCCGTTAACAGTATAGTCAATAAACATTGGATCTAAACCGTACAGGTGTTTGTAGTCGCCTAGTGTAAAAGGACTGGACATACGAATACGACCAAACGCATCTGTCTGTCCTACCTTAAGTGTAGTACGAAGTACAGGTTGTCCTAGAGCATTGTACTCCATAGAGTTATGGAGATCGTTGAGATTAGGATCTCTAGGATGATTATAGTTAGTAGTGTTCTGTGGTTGGTCTTGTGACATCTATTAACTCCAGGGTCTGCCGTCTACAAGTCCGCCTACATTAGGATTATCGATTATATCATTGCCTGAATATTTGGTAGGCAATTTATTAATATCGTATGTTGATCTAGCATTACCATCTGCTAGTCTTGCTGCCTGGGCAATTTTTAATTTTTGTAATTGTCTTTCTTGTTTGCTGCCTCGTTGATTAGGTGTGCAAAGAATAGTATCACCGTCAACTATTCCAGACGACCCTATCGTAGCAGAACTATCTCCATAGGTAATATCATTAATCGATGGGTTGTTTAAAACACTAACTCTGTAGTAGTCTGTAGAAAGACCTTCTTCTGCGGCTATGGCTGATATAAGTCCATCGAAGGTCACAGTCAGTGCAACTGTAACATCTCCTTTAACTCCGGATAACCCCCAATAGTTTATAGTGGCCATCAGTTGTCTCCATAAATTCTAATGCTGTCGCCCCTAATGTCTGCTGGATGTTTAGGACCATTTACACCACCGCCTGCTCGTGTGGTCACTGAATCAACATCTGCATATTGTTCATTAGGTGAATTTGAATATTCATGCGTTCCTTCAGGCTGGTCTAATAGATCTACGATCTGTTTGAAACGGCGAACATCATCATTGTAATAATCTTCGTTGGGTTGTTCGTAAGATTGATGTGCAGGTTTCTCCTTGTCGTCGATTAGATCTAAGATTCCTCTAATAATTTCTGTTACTTTCATTTTACACCGCCTAGTCTGCGTATGGTCGCAACTTCATCTTCTACAGGGTTACCTTGATCTTTCATAAAACTTACAATCTTGTCGTAGTCAGCCATTGTTACTGGGCCATGCTGTGACATCTTAATAACTGCTTCTGCTATATCGTGTAAATCTGCATCTTGCTTGATTTCTTCTCGAGCAAGTTCTAAAAGTCTTATAAAGAGGGGAACGTCTAGTTTGATAATATCCATAGTCAAATATTTAGCGTAAATAATGTACTATGATTGATAAACAATATTTCACTAATTTACTAGCAGATCTCAAGAGCAACGGCAAGTATCGTGTTTTCAACGACATTGTACGTGAGCGAGGAGATTTCCCCAAAGCCATTTGGTACGGTCCCTACAATATTAAAAACATTGTAAACTGGTGTTCAAACGATTATCTAGGCATGGGTCAGCACAAGGTTGTTATCGATGCTATGCACACAGCCTTAGACCATACAGGATCTGGGTCAGGCGGTACTCGTAACATTGGCGGCACTAGCCACTATCACGTTGCTCTAGAGCACGAACTTGCTACCTTACATAATAAACAGCGCAGTTTATTATTTTCTAGTGCGTATGTGGCTAATGAATGGGCATTGATAGCGTTAAGTAAAATTATTCCAAAAATACAGTTTATCTCCGATTCAAACAATCACAACAGTTTAATCATTGGCATCAGTCATAGTCGTGCTGCCAAACAGATCTTTGAGCATAATAACATGCAGGATCTAGAAGATAAACTAGCAGCCAGCAGACTAGCAGGATATACTCCTTGTATTATTTTTGAAAGTGTTTATAGCATGGACGGAGATGTAAGTCCCATCAGGCAAATCTGTGATCTAGCAGACAAATATCAGGCTATAACTTATATCGATGAAGTACACGCTGTAGGACTATACGGAGAACGTGGCGGCGGCAAAGTAGAAGAACTAGGACTACAGGATCGAATTGACATAGTTAATGGAACGCTTGGGAAAGCCTTTGGTGTCCAAGGTGGCTACATCGCTGCTGATGCTGATGTTATTGATGCTATTAGATCTATAGCCGCAGGATTTATCTTTACAACTAGTATGAGTCCTGTGAGTTGTGCAGGTGCGTTGGCTGCTGTAAAGTATCTTAAAGAACACAACGAAATCAGAGTGCAGCATCAAACGCAGGCTTCAAAACTAAAGCGAGTTCTCAAAGAAAACGAACTACCGTTCATGGATTGTTCTACTACACACATCGTACCTGTTCTGGTCGGAGAAGCCAAACGATGCAAAGCAATGAGTGATGCTTTGCTCAATGACCATAACATCTATGTACAACCTATCAACTATCCTACAGTTGATGTAGGAACAGAGCGTTTACGTTTTGCGCCTACTCCGTTCCACGATGATGGCATGATTGAAGATCTAGTACGTGCTCTAAAGACTGTGTTCAGTAATAAGAGTTAGTATTTAGATATTTGAAATACTCTTTTATACCTTGCCAAGGTTCTAGAAACAATTCAGTATTCACACCCGCAGATTGCAATGCTGAGATATCGGCCTTGGTATCTTGTTGGTATTGAGATTTTAAGTCATTGGGCATAGGAATATAAACTTTAGTTCCTTTGCCAGATTCGCTAACAACGATATTAGCGATACTTTCAAAGTCAACACTTTCACCTGTGCCTAAATCATAGACCCCAGGCTTATAATTCTTCACAAAATGATATATTGTGCTGGCAACATCTTCTACCCAGATAAAGTCTCTGCGATATCGATTGCTGTATTCAAAAACTTTAACAGTTTCTGTATCTTCCAACTGTTGATGCCAGTGCATGATCGTTGATGCCATCCGGCCTTTGTGATATTCATTTGGGCCATACACATTGAACAATCTTAGAACAACTCCGTTAATTTCATTTTCACTTACATGTTTACTAAATGCATAATGATTTAAAGGGCCCGATCCGTTACCGTAAACGGCTGCACTAGATGTAAAGATAAATGGTATTTCATTTTCTGTGCAGAAACGATTCCATGCCCTTGTAGACAGCACATTTGTTTTATAAATGCTGTTCCAATCTTTCTCTAAGGTGCTAGAGTTAGCGCCTATATGAATTACGCATTCAATTCCCACAGGAGACTCAAACATTTCATCTGTAGAATGTAGACTAATAAACTTTTTGCCTATTAGATTTTTATATTGATCGCCAGTAGGCAAGTCATCAAACAGCACAACGTCATCTATGCCCTGTTTGTTAAGATAACCTAATACTACACTACCAATAAACCCGCCTGCGCCTGTTAATACAATCATTGCAGTTCCTCTTGAGTTGGTGCGTACACACCGAAGTGTTGTACAGTAATGCTGGCTGCGTGGATAGCATACTCCATAGCAGATCCTAGATCTTTATGTCTAATAAATTCTACGGCAAATGCCGCGAGAAATGTATCACCTGCACCCGTAACATCTGCCACTTCTACCTTAGGTGCAGGTAGTTCAAGGTCATGATATACGGCACGAGCACCTTTTGATCCTTGCGTTACGATTAGCCCAGAACATTCTGATTTAATCTTGCTGTATTCTAATTCGTTGATCTTTACCCACGCACCCTGCATACGTTCAAGGTCAGGCTTCTTGGTATCTATAAACACAGGAATCCTAGTAGCAATGGCTTCCTCAATAACATCATAGGAAACTGTGCCTTTATTGTAGTCGCTGATAACAATAGCATCGTAGACTTTGGGTATCGCTGTTTCGAAAACGATCGGCTGAGATGTAACATCGTTGTCGATTCTAACAATATGTTGTTTGCTTCTTCGATCAATTAATCTAGTTTTGATCGAAGTTTCTCCGTGTAGGTAATTGACTTCACAACCTAATGCTTCTAGATTACGAGCCACATTACCAGCCATACCGGGTCGACGTTCTTCGTGACTAAACTTAAACACCGGCACAGGTGCTTCAGGTGATATGCGATCTACAGTACCGTATTGATACACATCTTCGCAATCATCTCCTATTAATAATATCTTGTATTTTATTTGTGGTTGAGTACTTTTCGAGTCTGTCATAGAATATAATTTTTTTGCAGTATTCTGATCCGATGATAGGTTTATCTTTGTAGTCGCTGCCTTTGACCATAACGTCCGGAGCAAAGTTTTTGATGTAGTTTATCAGTTCCTGGTCTGTATCAAATATATCTACCCTATCAACTGCTTTTAATGCTGCCAAAAAACTTGCACGTTCATATTCGCTGTGTATAGGTCTATCATTACCTTTGAGTTGTTTAACTCGACTGTCGCTGTCTATGAGAACATATACATAAGAGTCAGGTATTGATCTTGCATACTGCAATAGTCTAAGGTGTCCGAGGTGTAAGATATCAAAAGTTCCATTTACAATCACTTTCTTCATGGTAGGCTTTCAACAAAGGCCGCAAGGTTATCATAGATCTTTGTGCGTCTCTTAAGATCTCTGTAGGTAAATTTGTTTAGGTCTTTCTCTGTCTCTAATCCGTAGCCAGTTCGAACAAGGATGGGTTTCGCTCCCATATTCACTGCTGCTTTGAGATCTTTGATCTTATCACCTACATAATATCCTTCTTTGAACTTGATGTCAGGATTTTCTTTTTCGCAGCGTTTGAACATACCTGTGTTTGGTTTAGCGAATGGATCATCCTTACGACTGCTGGCGGAATAGTAAAGAGCATCGATGCTGGAACAACCTGCTTGCCCTAACATTTCAAACATTTTCTCGTGTACCTTATCTACATCTTCCATTGAGTATAGGCCTTTCTCGATGCCACCTTGGTCTGTTATTACAACTATCTTGTAACCTTTTCTTCGTAGAGCAGCCACAGCCTCCATGCTGCCTTCTATGGCTTCAAAGTCCTCAGGACGAAAACAGTAAGTTCCGAGATCTCTATTGATCACTCCGTCGCGATCAAGACCAACTACACACTTGGTTCGAAACTCACCGCCTATCCAACTAAGCGTTGGCTGATTGTTCTGCGGTGACTGTTGCATTTTGACTATCTCCTGGAGCGATCCTGTAATTGTCCTCTACAGAATCTGCTGTGCTAACTTCAAAAACCATTGAGTTAGGTTGTAACGCTATGAGTTGGTGTGGCATCATAGGAGGGTTTCTCCATACGTCACCCTCGTTTAAGATCTTTTCATGGTACTGTGCTGTTGCTGTATCGCAGTAGATCAATTTGAAACTGCCGGCATTTACAAACCAAGTTTCATCTTTTTCTCTGTGAAAGTGCATACTGAACTTTGCACCTACTCTCTCAAATACCATAATTTTTCCACAGTATTTTTCGTTGGTAGCCCATATAATTTCATAGCCCCAACCTTTGTCTACTTTGCCTTCTAGTCTTTGTGTCATGTTCTTTTCTCTACAATCTTGTCAACTAATCCATAGTTAACTGCTTCTTCTGCGCTCATGAACTTATCACGTTCCATGTCGCGCTCAAGGTCTGCATAAGTCTTGTGACGTGAATTATGTTTAACATAAATCTCAGTCAAAGACTTTTTCATCTTTAAGATTTCCTCAACCTGAATCTGCATGTCTGTGGCCTGTCCACGAGCACCGCCGGAGGGTTGATGAATCATATGACGAGCATTAGGTAACATAAATCGTTTACCTGGTGCTCCTGCTTGTGCAAGTAAACTTCCCATAGAACAGGCTTGGCCCATAACATAGGTAGATACGTCAGGTCTGATAAATTGCATAGTATCATAAATGCTCATTCCTGCTGTTACAACTCCGCCGGGACTATTAATAAAAAGACTGATATCTTTATCAGGGTTCTCTGATTCCAGAAACAGTAATTGGGCTACAACTAGATTAGCCATATGGTCTTCAATAGGACCATTCAACATAATAATGCGTTCTTTCAATAGTCTGCTATAGATATCAAAAGCACGTTCGCCCTTGCTAGTAGATTCAACTACCATTGGTACTAAAGTCATAATCTTCCTTTTGGTTTACAAAAATTGTTGTTGTTCTATATTTTATGCAAAAATGACTTGATTTGCAAGTAATCTGAGCGTACAATAATCTTTGTAGTTAAATACTTGGACAGGTTTTTTCTTTTGATTTTAAAATGAGCACCTTACTTTTGAACGCAGACATGCAACCAATTAGTCTATTGCCTTTGTCAATCGTGGATTGGCAGGAGGCCATACGATATATGGTTTTGGACAAGGCTGAAGTCCTTGAATGGTATGACGACTGGGTCGTAAGATCCGCACGTTGGGAAACAAAAGTCCCTGCTGTTCTGCTGCTTAGAGAATACCAAAAGCCGAAACATACAATGCGCTTGTCTAAGCGTAATATCTTCTTGCGTGACGAATATCGTTGCCAGTACTGTGATGTTTTGGTTAATGAAGCGACTGCTACTTTGGACCACGTACATCCTGTGAGCCAAGGAGGTAAGACTACTTGGGAAAACAGTACCACAGCATGTAAACCTTGTAACTACAAAAAGGCTGCTCATGTGGGTAAGTTTAAACCAAAGCAAGCACCTTACAAGCCGCACTTCTGGGATCTAGTAGAAAAGCGTAAGCGTAAAGGCTTTCACTTACAACATCCTAGTTGGGCTTCGTACCTAGGCGTCGACGAAGCATGAAGTCCAGATCAGGTTGACAACTCGGCCTGATCTGGATATAATATAAACATGCAAACAGAAATTTTTAACGACCTCAAAGGATTCAACTGGCAGACTATCATTGACTTTGGTAGTGGACTAGATGACCTCAATGATAGCCAATGGCGCTTCCTCAAAGGATTAGTCATTGAACTCCTAGTCGAAGAGCATGGTGAAAACTCTTTGAAGTATGTTGGAGACAAACACAAGGACTATGTGTGGCCCAAACACAACGTCGATGTTGAATTAAAAAGCCAAATGAGCGGCAGCATGTACCTAAAGAAAGGTCAACTGCAAAAACGCTACGGTATTAAACTTAATAACAGTATGGGCACCAATAAGAAAAGCACCTTAGACCCTAGTGATGTTGCTGATGTTCTTATTGTTGTTCGCGATGATGGCGCATTTGCCATAGACAAACAGACTATTTTGGCCAATGCCAAAGCAGGGGGTGACGGTTTTGAAGTGTCTGTAACTTCAGATCAGATTGTTGAACTTTCGGGCAAAGTTCATCGCCAAACTAATTATAACCCAAATCTCAAAGAAGCCATTATCGAAGCCGTTAGATCGGCTATCCCAAAGAAAACGGTTGACAAAGTCGCTGCCTGATGCTATACTATTAGCATTGTTAACTTTTTAGGAACCGCGGTGCGTTACTATATTGTTAGTTGGGATAATTTGGGTGTAGAGTTCTTTGAAGAAATCACCGAACATCATCCTGACAATTGGGCTAAGAATCATTTGTTTGACAGCATCAAACAAAGCAAGAAAGTAGAAACCAATTTCAGTTTTAATCTGTCTCATTTGAAGATGCGAGCCCAAATGAACAGTCACCGACATTATGAGATCTATGTGTTTACGTCAACAGCCGACATAGGTCCCAAAGATATTCAAGATTGGTTCGAAAGTGATCCTCAATCTTTTGCTGATTGGGTTCGTAAGAATCACTCTTACAAAGTTTATGAAAATCGTAAAAACACAAAGGACGTAATTGTATGAGAACGCAGCCACAGGATATTATTGCCAGTCTAGAAGCAGACAATAGTCGTTTGGTCAAAGAAGACATCCTAGCCAAGGCTATGGATCAAGGGCTGGACGAATTCTTTGAAGGTGTCCGTATGTGTTTGGACAACCTTTACACTTTTGGTGTCAAGCAGGTACCTGTCAAAGAAGCCGCAGGCGGACAAGGACTCAGTTGGGATAACTTTAAACAACTGGCAGAAAGTCTATACCGTCGTGAACTCACTGGACATGCGGCACGTGATGCTGTTCAGTTAGCCATGGAAGTGGCTACTCAAGATCAATGGAACGGCTTTTATCGTCGTATCCTAATCAAAGACCTACGCTGTGGTGTTTCGGAGAAAACCGTAAACTCTGTGGCTAAAAAACAAAAAAAGACACAGTACGCAGTACCTGTATTTGAGTGTATGTTGGCACACGATTCTGCCAATCATGAAAGCAAAGTCACTGGCAAGAAACTGGTAGAGCCTAAGTTGGATGGTGTGCGGGTGCTCACTGTGGTTAACTATGAAAGCCGTACAGTCACACAATATACTCGCAACGGCAAAGAACTGGTTAACTTTCCGCATATCGTAAAAGCATTTGAAGATAACCTGGACAACTTCCAACGTTCCTATGTGTTCGATGGTGAAGTTATCAGCGAATCGTTCCAGGCCTTAATGAAGCAGGTGCATCGCAAGGATAATGTGCAGAGCCAAGATGCTCGCTTAATGTTGTTCGATGTTGTTCCACTTGTCGAGTTCAAAGCCGGCAAGAGTGTGATGGGTCAACGTCGACGCTCTAACTTCCTCAAAGAGTTCAAAAACATCTTTGCGGATTCGGGCTGTATTGACATCATTCCACAACGTGAGTTCAATCTTGATGTGCTCACGGACGAGATTGAGTTCAAAGACTACAATCGTGACATGGTCAATGCAGGGTTTGAAGGTATTATGATCAAGGATGTAGATGCCCCATATGAATGCAAAAGATCGACAAGTTGGCTTAAACAAAAGCCCTTCATTGAAGTTTCGCTCACGGTCCGAGAGATTGAAGAAGGTACTGGTAGAAATGTTGGACGTCTTGGGGCATTGGTCTGCGAGGGCGTGGATGATGATAAACAGATCGTGGTCAATGTTGGTAGCGGTTTTACTGATGCTGATCGTCGCGAATATTGGAACGCAGGTGATTCACTACCTGGGCAGATCGTAGAGGTTAGAGCAGATGCTATTACTCAAAATCAAGACGGCAGTTATTCGCTACGTTTTCCTAGATTCATCCGATTCCGCGGTTTCAAAGTGGGCGAAAAAATCTAAACTGTTCGCGAGGGTATTTATGGATAGACAAGCAGTCAAAGACCTAGTCTACGGTGGACTATCAGAGATTTCACGTAACTCAAAGTACTACTATGCTAGTGGCGTGGGTTCGAGTTACAATCATCTCACCGATGATGGGCGTGTGGCAGTGGGTGAGTTCATTGAAGAAATGATTCGTATCCTGCACAAGACCGAGCAAGAACTGCTGGACAAACGTGCCAAAGAAATGGTAATTGCTGGTCTTAAAACCAGTTAGACACGGCTTCTTTGCCGCTGAGTTCACAACAAAAAGCCCACAGGTCTCTAGTGGGTATTTGGAATAGATCTGATGGTCCAGGAGCATGGGCCAACAGCCAACTGGCTTCTCTGCTCCATCTTTGATCGCCCTGTAGTTCTGCTTCTAGTTGCCCGGGCGCCCACGAACTCAGTCCTATGCAGTATCTCTGCTCTTCGGGCGGATCTAGGGTGATTTGATCAAACATCTGTAGGCTGCTGGTCAGAGCCCAATCTTCATTGACTTCCATGGTGTTTTCGCTGGTCCATGTACATTCGTGCAGCAGCCACAGCGTGGTAGTGGCCACTGGGCCACCCCAATATATCTGATGATCGTTGTCTAGTCTGTGCCCCAGGGGTTCGATCAGAGTGTTCACTGTATTGGGTGCGGGCTTGTTGATACAGAGGCCCTGTGTGCCGTTGATGCCATGTTGTGTGATCAGGATCACTGTCTGTTTGAAACGGGGGTCGGGCATGTTAGGAGGTGCTATGAGTAGCATGCCTGAGTCAATCATTGTTTAACTCCAATCAGGCAAAGGTCCACCGTATTTTTTGCCCTTGATCTTTTTGCCACGAACCTTGACTCGCTCCGAACCTACCTTGTGACTCTTGCCACCATCACGGCTGCGATAGCCCTGACTCTTGCAGGATGCTAGTTGGCTGGCACCCAATGCTTCGTCTGGCTTGCCCGAAGTACACAGCGCACGGCTAGCAGGCTCTTCGTCTAGATCTGTGCCACCGCCAGTCATTCCACCGCTGAACAGTTCGTCTGTGATGGGAAAGTCCACTTCCACAAACTTCTCTGGTAGTTCGCCAGTGTCCAGTATGTAGTCTAGTTCTTCGCTGGTAGGATGCTGTTTCATCATGACCTTACATGCTTCATCATGGAAGTCTGCGAATTCCCAAACATTGACATCGTAGTGTTCTTGATAGAGTTTGGCCACGGCTTCGCGTACTTTGAGATAGTCCGTGGTAAAGATATTTTCTGTGAGTATTTCTTGTATTTTCATACGACCTGCGCCATTAAGTATACACAGTTGACCAACATGGTGCGTGTTTCCACACAGTCGGCTTCTGCATCCAATCGATCAGTCCTGACTAGATCTTCTAGCAGTTCACGTGCTTCATCCTGGGATATTTCTCCACGTTGACGAGCGTTCATTATGCCCAGAGCCATCTCGGCTCGTTGTTTGGCCCACGGACGGGGCGAATATAGTAATTGATCCAATTCTGTCATTTAGAATCTCCCTAGGATGGCCTGCGCCGCTGTGGCGGCCTGTGCTTCCATGATCTTTTTCTTAGTGTCGCAGTAGAACTTTGAGCCCTGACCAGCCTGTGATCGCTTCACAAACTCTGAGACTGTCTGTTCCATGGGCTCTATGACTCTAAGCACATCTGCTTGTCGCCAGCCCTTGCTTTCTGAATACAAGTGGAACCATTCGAGATTTCGCTGTATGGCCAAGGCCTGTGCTAGATGCGGCTGTGAGCAGTCTAGTTGATGTACGCTCTGACGCACATCTATGATTCTAGCACTTTGATTAGGATCTGAAAAACTGGGTACCCATGACTTCACAGTAGCGCAGCCCGTGAGCGCCAAAATGGCTAGACCTAAGATTAGTTTTTTAGTAAAATTGTTCACAATGTGACCTCTATAAGGATATTTAGCCCATGACTCTGAGAATACTTGAACAAGAGCGGCTGCTGTGGCAGCAACACCCTGAAATGCACTCGGATCTAGATCTCAACGAGTTCGTGCATAGGCTGCGATTCTTCAATCAAAACATCAGCAGAGCACGTAATAGAAGTGAACCAAAACAGATAGAGATCACAGCCATTGACTGCGTTCGGCAAGCACATCGTCAGAATTGGCTGTGTGTGATCACTGGTAGACCCTTGGAATTTCGTCGTGGCGGGCAATACTATAGAGGACAGTGGCGTAACCCAAATTCAGCCAGCATAGATAGGCTGGATTCAGATCTGGGCTACTACCCCTCAAACATCCAAATACTCACTGACATAGCCAACTGTTGGAAAAGCCACTATACAGATCAAGAACTCAGAGAGTTAAGTGAGGGGTATCTGCGCAGTCTAGCCAATTAAACATAGTCCAGAGCCGCATATCGTTCTACGAAATCTGCGTACTTTATCACAAAGAAATCTGCTGTATTCTTGGGTAGCCAAAAGTCCACGTAGACTCTGCCGGGCGAGATCCACCCACCCGCGGCCTGTACTGCAAAGCCCATCTGATCCACTTGTTCAGGATCTAGATCCCAGCACCAAACTCTAAAGCAGAGATAATTAGATTCTATCATAGTAGACACAACCACGTGGCCACACTGGGCTCACAGTCTATGATGGTAATGTATCGATCTTCTACGACCACAGAATCATCGTATAAGACATGTATGATACGCAGGGGCATGGACCGAGCATATTCCTGTACTCGATCCAATTGATCTAGGTCTAAATCCAATGTGAGTAACATTGAATATTTACAATAAATACTCAAAATTGGACACAGCGTTAATTCACTGAGCCGCGAAGCGGCAGCGGCAGCGCAAAAAAGTCCAGGAGCGATTTATGAAGACCATTAATTGTGCAGATCAAGATCTAGAGCGACAACTGGACGAGGCTCAACGGCAGGGCGAGACTGAACTACACATTGAGTTCCAGGGTGCAGATCTCGAATGGTATATTGGTCGGCTGCGCGAACGATGGATCAATGAGAGTTTTAGATATACCAGTAAAGGTATAGAATGGCAGGGCGAACCTTTGCCCTTGACTCGTAGACACAGAATCTTAAACATACGTGAGTATGCTGAACAGATAGCACGTAGGTAACAGCACTGACCTATGGATATCAATGTACAGTCAGTGAGTCAAACAGTCTACGAAACTGCTAAAACTCGTGTATATGAGCGCAGAGAGTATACAACTGATCCAATGGGTAATCAAACAATTAGATCAGAGTTTTGGTATGTGCCTTTGTATAACAAGCATGGGCAAGAAGTTAACCACACAGAGCCAGGACAGAGTGTAGATCGTAGAGCATAGTGTGTACATGCATCGCGGCGCTTAGAGGACTTAATAAAGGACTACAATGAGAACACCACTATTAGTAGCATACTTTACTGTAGCATTGGTAGCAGCAGCAAGAACAGATCAACTATGGACAGTGATGATCATAGTGCCCGTGTTCTTGACCTTGTTAAGAATCAGTGAGGAACTAGAATGTTAAACGCAAAAGAAATTGGTAGTTTATTAATCATAGCCATAGCCGTATTGATCATGATATGGGGACAGTTTGGGGAAGAGGAATAAAACCCAAACTATGTGTAGGCCCCGCTGTACATCATAGACTGGAAAACTCTTACTGTACAAAAAACAGAGAAAATCAGGCCAAAAGTGTGATTTACTGTACAGTATATGTGTGTGATCATGCGTATAGAGGTCTGTGTGCGTGGTGACGGTGTGTGAAAGTGCAATAAAGTGTGAAAAAGTGTGGAATTGTGTGACCATTTGCGCTATACCTCTCATTCCACGGTAGAGTCAATCTAGATCTACAGTCAAAACAGACCTTTTACCTGATCAAACGATTCAAAACAGTGGTTACCAGCGTGAGGGCAGCAGCGACACACCGTTGACTGTAGGCCCCGCTGCAGGGGTTGTGCGCATACAGTAAATATATGATGAGCGAACACACTGTAACCATGAGAGTTGATCGTCGTGGACATCTTCCCTACTATACTGTATATGATGTCACTGGCGCACTATGCGTATGTACAGAAAGTTATCGTGTGGCTCACTACTACTATAGATTATGCTGCCTAGGAGTTAGGTGTCATCAGATGAGTCTTTTGGATCGGGCTAGAGCCAAGGCCCCGCTGCGCAAGATATAACAATTAAAAACATAACCCTAGAGTTTGATCAAGTTTAGGTTGACACAATCACTGTCTGGCCTTATAATATACACATGCTTAAGAAAAAGCAGTTAAGCAATTCAAGGTGGATCATGACACTTCCAGATGAGAGATATCGTGCCGTAAAGTGGGCAGAAGGGTTTTTGCAGCGTCTAGCGGGTGGGCAAATTGCTCGTGTACCCAGGGCAGTTCGCGACGAAGCCCGCTCAATACTACGACACTATCCAGGATCATGGGACATGCAACGTGCAGCAGAGGCTGCGCCTGAGGTGTTCCAAGAGAGAATGGAAGATCTACACAGGTTTATAGCAGCAGCACAGCAGCAGCGTACAGCAGACTACAATCCAGAAGTCACGCAACCACACACAGCAAAGGATTAATTAACAGAGTACAGGGCCTATGGCGCAATTGGTTAGCGCAGCGGACTCATAATCCGTTGGTTACAGGTTCGAGTCCTGTTGGGCCCACCACAATAACAGAGTGAATTTTAAGGGAATACCAAAGTAAATTTACAGTATATTTCTGCCCGTGGCACAGTTGGATAGCGCAACGGCCTTCTAAGCCGTCGGTCGGGGGTTCGAGTCCCTCCGGGCAGGCCACACACACTAGCAGCACAGCAGCACAGCATGGGACCGTGGTGAAATAGGTAGACACAAGGGACTTAAAATCCCTCGCAGCGATGCATACCGGTTCGATTCCGGTCGGTCCTACCATGAACAGCAGCACAGCAGCATGGGCGTGTGCTGCGGGAAAGACCCTATAGTTGACTAGGCTATAGGGTTTTTTCTTGGCTGTGGATAAGTCTGTGGATAACCTGTGGACGACTAAAGACCCTACAGCATGGTCAACAATTGCGATTTTGGTTGACAGATTGGGCAGAAGATCGTACAATATACATATGTTGAAGGAGCGAACAATGCGAGCCAAGCGATCAGATCGTAATCACATCATCTATGAACTGCGTGTTCCTGCGGGCAACTACATCGGCGTAACAGCCAAGACAGAGACTACTGTTAACAAGAGCGTTCGTGCGCGAGCAGCCAAGCACTACTATCGTGCTCGCACAGAGAACAAAGATTGGGCACTGTGCCGCGCACTGCGTGATCTGGCTGACAAGAGCATGATCGAGATCGTAGTTCACGAGATCGTTCGCGGCAAGGCTGCGGCACACCGGCGTGAAGTAGAGATACGTCGTGCTGTAGCACCTACTCTAAACACAGATGTTAGAGGAGACTAAGGGTCTTGACAGGCCCTTGGTTTGGGTATATAATTAGGCTTGTAACGTTAACAAGGAGCGAACTATGTGGTACGTATACGACAAAGACACTACTGTGATCGTCAAAGGCTACAAGACTCGTGC
>JACCDW010701935.1_pt1 | contig 42261 bp, 40 predicted proteins | sample 7449781 | NCBI WGS metagenome assembly JACCDW01 (sample SAMN15323449, study PRJNA562643) | freshwater metagenome | isolation source: river surface water | place: USA:Blue River Watershed | collected 2017-08-18 | reverse complement strand
GTTGATGCAAACGGAAAGACAGTGGGTCTAAATCTCACACGTGCTTCACTGGATGCAGCTACAAAATATCCATGGAGCAATCAAGTTAATCCACGCAAATTTGGTGTTTACGCCGATGATGTTGAGATCTTCAATTGGATGCGCACTGGTGCACCAGATGGTCGCAAATGCATTGAGGCGCAGATTATGGATTGGTCTGATGATTGCGCATACTCAGTACACGATTTAGAAGATGCAATCTTTGCAGGACAAGTAACAGTAAAAGACTTTGATCGAGACTTTGATATTTTGTATAAAGAGATGATCACTAGCTATAAGAGCGATGCTACTGAAGAAGAAGCCGCTGCAGCTCTTACGCGATTACAGGGTCTCTCCTGCTGGCCAGTAAATTTTGATCGCACCCATCGATCACTTGCACGATTAAAAGATACGACTTCTCAACTAATTGGCCGTTTTGTATTAGCAGCAGAGAATGAGACTCGGAGAGTGTATGGCGATGGCCCTCTCACACGATACAGCGCAAACCTTGAGATTCCTCGTGAAGCGGTCATTGAAGTTGATTTCCTTAAAGCAGTAGCTGGTCACTATTTGATTAATGCAGCAGCCTCGCAAGAGCGATATGAGAAACAACAAGTTGTAATTCATGAATTGGTAGAGATGCTCTTCAAGGCAGCTCCGGCAGAGCTAGACCCCATCTTTGAAGACGATTGGAAGGTGGCAACCAATGATTCCGAGCGTCTTCGAGTGGTCATTGATCAGATTGCGAGCCTAACTGACCCTGGCGCATACGCCCTCCACTCCCACTTAAGCCGAAAGCGCGGTTAAGGTAGGAACATGAGCGGTCGCATTAGAGATGAGGATGTCCAGTACATCCGCGAACGCGCGCCTATCGATGAAGTTGTCGGCGATTATGTGCAGCTTAAGAGCGCCGGTGGCGGTCAGAAGAAAGGTCTCTGTCCTTTCCACGATGAGAAGTCACCTTCTTTCCATGTGACTCCTAGCAAGGGATATTTCCACTGCTTTGGATGCCAGACAGGTGGCGATGTCATTGCATTCTTGATGAAGATTGATCATCTCTCATTTACTGAAACCATTGAACGCCTTGCAGATCGCATGGGATACACACTTCGCTATGACGAGTCCTATAGCGGCAGCAAAGCGCCGGCCGGAAATCGTTCGCGACTTGTTGCAGCACATGCCGCCGCTGCAAAGTTCTATCAAGATCTTCTCAATACATCGCCGGATGCCGCCTTTGGTCGAGACCTGCTCACAAAGCGCGGCTTTGATCGCGCCGCATGTGAGGCATTTGGTGTTGGTTATGCACCTAACTCTTGGGATGGCCTTACCAAACATCTTCGTTCTCTCGACTTCACAATCGAAGAGCTTGAACTCTCTGGGCTTTCAAAGATGGGCGAGCGGGGACCAATCGATAAGTTCCGTAACCGTTTGATGTGGCCAATCCGAGATATCTCAGGAGATGTTGTGGGCTTTGGTGCCCGCAAACTCGCAAGTGATGCCGAAGATCAGGGCCCTAAGTACCTCAATACATCCGAGACTCCGATCTATAAGAAGAGCCAGGTGCTCTATGGTCTAGATCTTGCAAAGAAAGAGATTGCAAAAAAGCGCCAAGTAGTCGTTGTAGAGGGATATACCGATGTGATGGCCTGTCACTTAGCGGGCATCACCACTGCGGTTGCAACATGTGGAACAGCATTTGGTGCAGACCACATCCGAATCATTAGGCGACTATTGATGGATGATGATGCATTTCGCGGTGAAGTGATCTTTACCTTCGACGGTGATGCGGCTGGTCAGAAAGCTGCAATGCGCGCCTTTAGCGAAGATCAAAAGTTTGTGACCCAAACATTTGTCGCAGTTGAGCCTGATGGATTGGACCCATGTGACCTGCGTCAGAATAAGGGTGATCTTGCACTTCGCGACCTCATTGCCCGCAGGATTCCTCTCTTTGAGTTCGCAATTCGCACAGAGCTCAATCAACATAATCTTGATACCGCAGAGGGACGCGTTAATGCACTCAATGCAACCGCTCCTCTTGTCAGCCAGATAAGAGATAAGTCTCTTCGTCCTGAATACACACGTCTACTTGCAGGGTGGCTTGGCGTTGAAGTTGAAATAGTCTCTCGCGCAGTTGCGCAAGGTGCGCGAAGTAATTCAGCACCGCAAGAGCAATCATCTGAGCCAATGCCAGTTAGTGATTGGCGACCAGATCCGATAGATCCTCGTTTAATTCTTGAGCGCGAAGTTTTAAAGGCGCGAGTTCAACAACCTGCACTTGTGGCAACCTGGAACAGTATTGAGGCTGGCTCATTTACTCACCCTGCCTATCTCTCTCTTGCCGCAACAATTAATCAATTGGGAGCTACCCGCACAATCACATCCGAGGAGATAGCAGATCCTCAAATGAAGGCGCTCTTCACCGAGCTATCTGTAGAACCAATTCGCGCAGATGGTGAAGTTACCGAGCGATATGTTGCGAGCATCATCGCTCGTCTTCGTGAAGTAGGAATCTCTCGTGCGATTGCAGATCTCAAATCTCGCCTCCAGAGATTAAACCCGGTAGAAAATGGCGAGGAGTACAACGGCGCCTTTGCTCAGCTGGTCGCTCTCGAGGCCACCCGCAGAGAGCTCCACGAGTTGGCAGTTGGCAGCCTGTAAAGGCGTAGATTTTAGATTTTGGCTCACCTTCGCCTATGCGATAGAGTGCGCTCCGCAAGAAAATAGTCCCTGATAGCTCAACGGCAGAGCAGCCGACTGTTAATCGGCAGGTTCTTGGTTCGAATCCAAGTCAGGGAGCATATGAAGAGCAAGTTCACACTCTCGCGTCGCGGAGCACTCCGCGGCGTAATGGCTCTCGCGCTAGCTCCTCTCTCATCAATCTTCACATCACAGAGCGCAGATGCGACCGGCAAGAAGATCGTAAAGCTCACCAAACTTCCAGTCGGTGGCACATTTACATTCACCACCTCGTCTCAAGGTGTTCCTGCGATTATCTTTCGCACAAAAGCTGGCGTCTTTGCATACTCGATGATCTGCTCCCACCAGGGATGCACGGTCACCTATAGCAAGAACAGTAAGTCACTCGTCTGTCCATGCCATGGCGCAAAGTTTGATCCACTCAAGGGTGCGGCTGTTTTATCTGGCCCAGCGGAGAAGCCGCTTTCCAAGGTCAAGGTAGCGCTCAAGGGTGGATGGGTAGTCGAGGCGTAAGCCGTCCTTAAGCTTTTCTAGAATTTATAACAGGAAATTCTCAGCCGTTCGAGGCATCATGAGGCCATGAAGAATCTACGCGCAGTCATTGCATTTGTTGCAGGTGTTGCAGTTGCCGGATCCGTTGCTATTGCAGCCCCTTCACCAACAGGAACTATCACAGCATGTGCCGACAATCGCACTAAAGCTCTATCACTTTCAACAAATGGAAAGTGCAAAGCAAGCGCAACCCCTGTTGAAATCGGGGGAGGATCTGTTGCAACTCTCGATGCCAAGGCAATATCTTCGTTAGTGACACCGTCAGTTGTTTCAATCCTCGTAACAAGCACAACTGGCAATGGCAATGGATCTGGTTCTATTTACAAGACTGATGCCAAGAGCAGCTTTATTGTCACAAATAACCATGTTGTCTCTGGTGCCGCAACTAATGGCACAATCATGGTCGAACTGACAAATGGGGAGCAATACAAAGCGACAATTGTTGGGCGCGACTCTAACTATGATCTAGCAGTCATTAAGATCAACCTCGGCAACCTACCCGTAATTGCAATTGGTGATTCAACGAGGGTCAGCGTTGGTGATCCAGTCCTTGCTATTGGCTCTCCTCTTGGCCTTGCTAGCACTGTGACAAGTGGAATTATCTCCGCCCTTAATCGACCAGTGACCACAGGTTCTGCCGATATCCAGTCATATGTCAACGCAATTCAGACAGATGCTGCCATCAACCCAGGTAACTCTGGTGGAGCACTGGTTGATTCACAGGGACGACTCATTGGAGTCAACTCTGCAATCGCCACAGTATCTTCAAGCACTCCAGGAAATATTGGTCTTGGGTTCTCTATTCCTATCAATGAAGCAAAGCGCATCATTGATGAAATCATCGCAACAGGTAAATCAACTCGCCCTGTCCTAGGTGTCTTCTTCGATACAACTTACACAGGTGTTGGAGCAAAGATTGCTCGCTTAAGCCCAGGAGATAGCGCAGAGAAGGCCGGTATTCCAGCAGGATCAATCATCCGAACTATCGATGGAGTAAAGATTGTCGATGAAGTTGCAGCGATTGTGAAGATTCGCTCATATCCGCCAGGAACCACAGTAAAGGTCAATGTTGACCTGCCTACGGGTGGTACGAAGGAATTTGTCGTAACACTGGGATCTGCGCCAAGCAGTACGAGCTAGCACCGCGCAATTGCGAACAGGAAGTGACTAGTCACCTCCTGTTCGTTAGTTACAGGTCAAGATAGCTTCGTCACATGACAATTCACTGCCCATTTATTACTGTCATCACACCCGTAAAGATCATTCAAGAGAAGTTTCTCGGCGGATTTGAGGCCTTTAGGAACGCCGCACCAAATGGAACTTTCTGCACAGATGGGAATTTGGCCGCTGTGTCATTTATGGGACCTCATGATTCACGCCCGTGGGTAAAATTTCTAGAAGAAAACGGATTAGAAATATGGGGCGGCGAAGAAGGAGTTGACCTTCACTTTAGAGATATCGCGGTGGTCGAAGTGTTCGGAGGCCCAACTCTTCCCTGCGACTGGTTAGACGCGGAGTACAGAGACAATTACTGGGTCGCGAGTTTGAAAGGGACTGCGACTGAAGAAATTACTTTTCCTGATCACTGGACAGAAGAGGACATTGATTACTTCTTCCATCCTGAACGTAGACTTACATTGAAGCAAGAGAAGATCCTTGCTAATGCACCAGAGTTTGTGAAGCAGATGGATTCCGCTGCGAGAGCGGAATGGGTAAAAAGCGCAGATTTTAAGAGATCCATTGTGAAGTCGTATGTATTTGCTGGAGTTTGGACGAGTTTTGGGATTGCCGGGACCGCAATCAGTATGTTTTCCGTAGACCCATCCCAGATTCTTTCCTGGTTTTCCATCTCCTTCGCTATAGCTGGAATTGTAAAATTCTTGAACACAGGAGATCGATCTCGGAAACATCGTGTGAGTGTGATGGTCAATCAGCAGAAGTAAACAAAAGAACCCCCGGCCAAGTGGTCGGGGGTTCTTTTGTTTAGAAGTTATCTAAATGACTCGTCAAGTACGACTGTCTTTGCAAGCTTGTCTTTAATGCCTTGCATAGTTGGTGAATTAGAAATCATCACAAGATCTACGATCTTCAATACGGCCCAGACGAACCATGACAGGATGTTTAGAGCTGTCGAATAATCTGTTGCAGTGTAGTAGTCGTAGTAATAGTCATAGGATCCTTCGTAAACCAAGGAAGCAATACCCGCAAAAACGAATAACAGGGATGGCACAAGAGGAATGAGAATATTTCGGATGGCCATGTGACCCCAAGTCGCAGGACGACCTGTTGTTGTTGCATAGACACGCATCTTCAAAACTTGCTTTCCGGGAGTTTGGCCGTCTTTCATGACTACTAATGCCCAGATTCCAGCCAATCCACAAGTAACCGTTAAGAAAAGCATGTCTAATGCGAATGCACCAACACGTTTTCCTGTTGAAGCAAAGGGAAATGCGTACCCATTTGCACCAGGTGCACCGTAATTTTGCTGCGGTGCGCTAAATGTTGGTTGTGGCACATACGGCGCAGCAGGTGGCTGGTTCCACTGTGGCGCAGCAGCAGGTGGCTGGTTCCACTGTGGTGGCTGAGCTGGTGCTTGAGCTGTAGTTGCCGGAGCACCACAAACCGAGCAGAACTTAGTTGTAATTGTTGAGTGATTAACGGAACATGTCATGGCGTAATCATAGAGAGTGCACTTATCGATTCAAGTGATTTCAAGTACTTTGTTGACCGGTCACGCGCAGGAATCACTAAATAAGTCTTGCTTTAGCACCTTCGGACGGAAGTGATGTGAAGAATCTCGGTGTTTTAAAGCCCTTATCCGCAAATGCTTTACGGATTGCATCTTTGACACTTTCGATGGACTTTGCATCAATCAGAGCAATTGCACTTCCGCCAAAGCCGCCACCCACCATTCGAGATCCGATAGCCCCTGCAGCAAGTGCTGCATCTACTGTGACATCGAGTTCTGGGCAAGAGACGGTGTAATCATCGCGGAGTGAGATGTGTGAAGCGTTAATCAACTGACCGAGAGTTGTGAAATCTGAGGCTTTGAGAGCTTTCACTGCATCCATAACTCGAGCTATCTCGGTAACAGCATGGCGAGCACGCTTATATTGCACTTCAGTAATTTCAGATTTACGCGCCTCGAGCGTTTCAAGTGAGAGATGGCGCATAGAAGGAATTGAGAATGCAGCAGCAACTTCTTCACACGATGCTCGGCGCTCTGCATATCCACCGTCGACTAGAGCATGATGTGCTTGAGTATCAATAATCAAGAGTTCAAGACCTTGGGATGCAACATCGAAAGGCACGGACTCGGTGCTCAAGTCACGGCAATCCAAGAGAAGGGCTGAACCTGCACGGCCCATAAGAGAAACTGATTGATCCATGATGCCGCATGGCATTCCGACATAATCGTTCTCTGCTTTTTGTGTGGCGCGTGCTAGGTCTTCGAGTGAGAGATTGAGATTGAAGAGAAGGTTTAGACCAACTGCAACTGAGCATTCCAATGCAGCAGAGGATGAAAGTCCGGCACCAGATGGAACATGGCCATCAACCAGGATATCTACGCCTTCGGTGATGCCCAGAGTCCAGATAACTCCCAGGACATACTTCTCCCAATCACCAGCGCTGCCTGGCTTCACATCTTTGATATCGATTGTGAAGATGCGATTTTTTCGCTGCTGAGATGCAATACGTACTAAGCCCGAGTTGTTACGTGCAATTGCAGCGTATGTGCAATCTGCAATGGCGAAGGGAAGCACAAATCCTTCGCTGTAATCGATGTGTTCGCCGATGAGATTGACTCGCCCAGGAGCCTGTGCCAGAACTTCGACTTTCTTAGCGAAGAGCTCTTGAAATGTTGATTCAAGAAGTGGCATTTATAGTTGAACCTCTTTGAGCTGTGCAGCAGATTGCTCAGGCTTCATATCCATAATAAAGGCGCCCATGGCAGACTCTGAACCTGCCAGATACTTCAATTTGCCGGGAGCGCGACGCACGCTTGTAATCTGCCAATGCAGTCGAAGTAGATCGCGGCCCTGTCGCACAGGTGCTTGATGCCATGCTGCGATATATGCCATATCAATGTTAAAGACTCCATCGAGGCGCTTCATTACTTCAATAGAAATAGAAGGAAATGAGTCACAGGCTGCAGGAGAGAGCTCGGTCAGATCCGCTACTGGATTGAGCGGAACGACATGGATTTCAAATGGATAACGTGAAGCGTAAGGGGTGTAAGCAACCCAATGCTCGTTGCGAGCGATGATGCGGACACCCTCGCGAAGTTCGCGTGCCAATATATCGTCAAAGAGAACTCGGCCTGTCTTCTCCTTGTGCGCGCGCGCAACTGCCAACATCTTTTGCGTGCGAGGTGGAATATATGAGTAGGCATAAATTTGCCCATGTGGGTGAGCAAGGGTCACACCAATTTCTTCACCGCGATTTTCGAATGGAGCAATATGTTCAACATAAGGCAGAGTTGAGAGCTCAGCTGTGCGATCACGCCATGCCTCAAGAAGTGTGCGCACGCGAGCAGGAGATAAAGTCTTAAAGGATCCACCGTGGTCTCCGGTAAAGCAGATGACTTCACACTTTCCTGCAGCAACACCCTCATCGGTATCTGCACCTACTAGATCAGGGAGTGCGAAGTCTCCTTCTGGTGGTCGTAGAGATGGGGAGCGGTTATCAAAGACGACTACTTCATAATCTGATTCAGGAATTTCAGTAAGGAGTTCACCCGTTGTAGGGCAGAGAGGGCAGAGTTCTTTCGGCGGCAAGAAGATGCGACCTTGTCGATGTGCTGCCATCGCAACCCATTCATTAAGAAGTGGATCTAAGCGAAGTTCGCCAATCAGTGGCTGCTCTTCTTCGGGGCGCTGGTCTGCTGTGTTGCGCACCTGGCCTGCAGTGTCGTAATAACGAATTGTGCGACCATCATTCATGGTGCGATCTGTGCGGACCACACCAGCTGAAAGTTCTTTGATCTCGTTCACTGGGCTCATAATGAGGTAACTCTATCTCGGCGGAAGCGCTTTCAGCACTTGCCTAAGCCCAATTTAGGGTGCGTTCAATCGCTTTCTTCCAGCCAGAATAGCCAACTTCACGACTTTCAAGAGTCGATGTAGAACTCCAACGACGAGATTGTTGCCATAACGCTTTGAGTTCATCGGTGCTAGACCAAGTGCCCACCGCAAGGCCAGCTGCATAAGCCGCACCTAAAGCTGTCGTCTCGGTAATTAATGGGCGAGTGATATCGATTCCCATAATGTCTGCCTGCATCTGCATGCAGAGAGAGTTTGCGGTGATGCCACCGTCGACTCGCATCTCGGTCATTGGTACTCCACTGTCAGCAACCATTGCATCCATGACATCTCTTGTCTGATAGCAGATCGCCTCGAGAGCAGCACGAGCAAGATGCGCTTTTGTTGCAGCGCGAGTGAGTCCAACGATTACACCTCGAGCATCACTTCTCCAATAAGGAGCAAAGAGTCCAGAAAACGCTGGAACGAAGTAGACACCTGCTGTATCTGTCACAGAAGAGGCTAGTGCCTCGGTATCTGCTGCATGGGTAATGATTCCTAATTGATCGCGCAACCACTGGATAGCAGAGCCCGTTACAGCAACTGAACCTTCAAGTGCATAGCGGGCAGGCTGATCGCCAAATTGATAACAGACAGTTGTGAGAAGTCCATTCTTTGATCTCACAATTTCTGTTCCAGTATTGAGAAGTGCAAAATTGCCTGTGCCATATGTGGTCTTGGATTCGCCGCGATCAAAGCAGACTTGCCCCACCATTGCAGCTTGTTGATCGCCGAGTATTCCTGCAATCGGAACAGCTGCACCCAGCGGTCCATGAGGATTGGTGTGGCCGTAAATCTCGGATGAGGATCTAATGGTTGGAAGCACTGATGCTGGAACATCGAAAATCTCCAGAAGTTCTTGATCCCAATCTAGGGTTTCAAGGTTCATCAACAGAGTGCGGCTTGCATTGGTGACATCTGTTGCAAAGACACCACCTGATACTCCTCCCGATAGATTCCAGAGAAGCCATGAATCGATAGTTCCAAAACAAGCACTGCCATCGTGGATCGCTTGCGCCACCGCAGGAACATTGGTGCCAAGCCAATGCATCTTGCTGGCCGAGAAATAAGGAGCGATAGGCAGCCCACTCTTTGCTGTAACAGTTGCCTGTGTTGGGCCATCGAGTGACGCCAAGAATTCAGCGGTACGGGTGTCCTGCCAGACGATGGCGTTATACAGCGGCTGACCTGTGGTGCGGTCCCAGGCCACCGTTGTTTCACGTTGATTGGTGATTCCAATGGCCGATAAATCTGAGCCAAGAAGATTTGCCTGTTTCAGAGCCCCTGAAATTACCTCTTGGGTGCGGTCCCAAATCTCTGCGGCATCATGTTCAACCCAGCCAGCAGCAGGAAGTATCTGTCGATGTTCTAGTTGATGTTGGCCAACTACCTTGCCGCTTTGATCAAAGATCATAAAGCGAGTACTACTGGTTCCTTGGTCCAAACTGCCTACGAATGCCATATCCTTAAGACTACTCAAAACTTAGAGAAATCGGTATAGCCGCCATGTTTTCATCCGAGCTCAATCTCCAACAGCGCGATGAAGCTATTGACGCACTCGCAACCGAAGAGTTCGACATCCTCGTCATTGGCGGCGGAGTTACTGGAGCCGGAGCAGTTCTCGATGCTGCCTCTCGTGGCCTCAAGGTTGCTTTAGTTGAAGCGCGCGATATTGCATCAGGTACTTCAAGCCGATCCAGTAAGTTGATTCACGGTGGACTTCGATACCTCGAACAATATGACTTTAAGTTAGTTCGTGAGGCTCTGCATGAACGCGAGCTCATGGTCTCATCTCTAAGCCCTCACCTTGTTAAGCCAGTTGGTTTTCTCTACCCATTGCACGAGAAGCTCAAAGATCGCACCTATGTAGGTGCAGGTCTTGCACTCTATGACGTGCTGCGCGGATTTCAGCGCGCTCTTCCATGGCATAAGCACATGTCTCAGCGCAAGATTAAAGAGATCGCTCCATCACTTCGCCAAGATTTAATCACTGGTGCAATTAAGTACTACGACGCTCAGGTAGATGATGCCCGTCATACGATGTCTATTATTCGCACAGCCCGTCGACATGGAGCTGTTATAGCGACACATGTTGAGGTGGATGAACTCGTACGAAATGGCAAGCGCGTGACTGGCGTTCTGGCAACCGATACCGTTACTGGTAAGAAGATAAAGATTTCAAGCAAGGCAACAATTATGTGTGCGGGAATCTGGAGCGATGAGCTTCATGCCAACTTCGGCATCACACCGGGATATAGCGTCACCATGTCGAAGGGCGTTCACATTGTGGTGCCTGGTGATGCAATTCAATCGAATACAGGAATCATCCTTAAAACTGCAGTGTCAGTCCTCTTCCTGATTCCATGGGGGGATAAGTGGATTGTTGGCACAACAGATACTCCTTACGAGGGAGATCGAGCAAATCCTCATGCAACAAGTGAAGATGTTCAATACATTTTGGATCAGGCAAACCGAGTGCTCGAGCCAAAGCTCACACAAGAGCAGATTATTGGTGTCTACGCAGGTCTTCGCCCTCTTGTTTCGAATGCCGCTGGTTCTTCAACTACTAAGCTTTCACGCGAGCATACGGTGGATCGCAGTGCGCCAGGTTTTATATCTATTGCTGGCGGCAAGTACACGACATATCGCGTGATGGGCAAAGATGCAGTCGATCTTGCAGTACTTGATCTTCGACGCGTCGTTGCAGAATCTTGCACAGAGAAGCTTCCACTAGTGGGTGCAGACGGTTACTTTGCTCTGCAACAACAAGCTTCCATGATTGCAACCCAATATTCAATCTCTGAGGCAACTGTGAACCACCTTCTCAATCGTTACGGTTCATTGATTAGCGAACTCCTAGAGATCATCAGTGAGAATAAGAAGAGCGCGCAACTACTGGATCCAACTCTTCCTTATCTCAAAGCTGAAATCATCTATGCAGCATCTCATGAAGGTGCAATGAGCGTTGATGATGTTATTTCACGTCGTACGCGTTTGGCATTTGAGGCACCTGACGGAGCACGAGGCTTAGTCAATGATGTCGCTGATTTGATTGCTCCTGTTTTAGGTTGGAGCGCAAAAGATAAGAAGGCATCAATTGCTGCATACCTTGAGCAAGTCTCAAATGAAGAGGCTGCACTCTCAGCTCTTATCAATTCTTAACAAAGATTAATGCTTAACCTGGCCGCGACATCCATCTGTTGCTTTTGCAGTAGGTGAGACCTCTGGTTTTGGGCTTGGAGTCACAGGCGCGTCAGGGTTGTATGTGACTGTAAAGAGAACTGGTATGGAAACTTTGGCATGTGTGCCCGAGAGATCTGTAAATTGAATCTCGCCTGTGTAGCTTCCAGGGGCTAAACCAGAAAGGGATATCTTCCACATTCCACTAGTTGTCCTAAAGGAGTTCTGTTTGAACTTTGGAGTGACGGCATTTCCAATAGCCTTAAATCGTGCATCGCCGGTAACGACGGGAGAGCCATCTGGACGAAATACTTGGACTGATGCAACGACATCCTTATCTTGCGTAGTTGCTGTTAGATAGTCGATGACCATCGTTGTTGTCTCATTACGAGGCATCAGATCTTCTTCTTCAGGTACCCATGTGCCAGTTGCTAATGCCATGAATGCCGCTTGATCTCCTCTAAAAACATTGAGATCAAGACGTCGCCCAGGAACGCCATACTTCGGAGCGATTCCACATGAGGTGTACTGCCAAATAACCCATTGCGCATTACATGAGGCTGCAGTCCAGGAGTGCACATAACATCCGGACCTCTTAACGCCGGGACCTGATGCTGGAGTGAAGGGATCGAGTGCGTATTGGGCTAGCCAGAGAGGATATTGACGAAGCTGCGGATCGCGAGCCATCGCGCGTTCTAGAAATGCAGGATATGAGTAGAAGATAGGTGTTCGACCTGTCTTCTCCTTTACAGTAGCTAAGAAAACTTTCGCCCATTGGGTAACCTGAGCGCGACTTGCATACTTGGAGCAACTGTCATTGCTGCGATAGCGCACACAGTTATTCTCAAGATCTAACGCATACGGTAGATCCATTGAGTTATAGCCACCTAAAGCGGCAAGACGCCAGATAACTTTCTGTGCTTGTATCCGTGCATCTTTCTCAAGCGCTTCTTGAGTAGTCACATCCGGTAGGACTGCATAGTGATAGAAGCCGGTATATATGCCAGCGCGCTGTGCCTGAGTGCGATCTGTGAAAACATACTTAACTGCCATGCGATCGGATTCATCACGTGAATCTGATGCTTTAATCATTAAGAAACGAACGCCCGCTTTATGCATCTTTACAAAATTGATGCTCTTTCCATTGGGATGCTGCCATCGGCTGATATCTGCACCAAGAATTCTTCCTCCCGGCCCGCTCATTACAAGGTTGGATTGATTTTCTAATGCAGAAGTTGGGGGAGTGGAAATGGTGAGAGAGATTAGAAGCAGAGGTAGAAGAAGTCGGGTGAGTGAACGGTGCATGAGCGCTACTTCTCGAGAATGGTGACGCCGATACCAAGCACATCGCGGATAGCACTCTGCAGCTGCGGAGCTAAACGAAGGCGTGCATCACTGTAATCATGACCTGATCCAAGCTTTGCCGGATCTGAATAATCAAGTACAAGTCGCCCATTTTCAAAACTTTCAAGGCGCGCATCAAAAAATGCCAGCCAGGCGATGCGATTAGAGCGCTCAAGGAGATCGAGGACTTCATTCCATCGCTGGCGAATATCGTTAAGCGTTACATCATCTGGCACGAGCCAGACTTTACCTCACCTGCTGGTGAGATGGCGGGCAAGTCAGTTACGGACGAGATGCAAGAGCATGGCTACGCGGAGCACCAAGCCACTTGAAGTACTCAGATGCCAATATGACTCTCATATTGCGACCGTGTTCGTGGGTGACATGAAGATGTTGTGCAATACGGGCGATTGTCTGCTCGACAGATTTCTCACTCACAAAGCGGGTGCGACCGATATCGGAGTTGCTCAGTCCCTGGGCCAATAGGCGAAGTGTTTCAACCTGGATATTTGTCAGAGAGCTCAGGGCGCCATCCCAATCATTTGCAACCCAAGAAGTGTGAGCAGTAGGAAGGAGGGAGTTTTCTATTGCTGTTCGAAGTTGGCGAAGTTCAGTCAATGCCGACTTCTCGATCAATTGTGTGCCACGTGGAAGCTCGCTCTCACTGATTCCGTAAAGTCTAAGGTCAGGAGAGTCTGTCAATAGGACTACACCAAGTGAGGGCAGCGAGATGCGAAGTGAACGAGCAGTCTCAATCAAGGGTTCGTTGCATCCTTGGTAATTGATAACTATTGCATCTGGATTGAGCGCGCGTGCGAGTTCTGTAGCGGTAGCGCTATCACGAGCTTCACCAATAATGTCGAGGCCTTGAAGGCGAAGTGAATCAGCGATCGTTGCAAGCTCAAAACGATTGCAATCGAGGATAAGAATTCGTAGCTGCGGTGTGTTTCTGTCCATAGGGAGAAGGTAGCCAAGAAGCAGTGCAGAGAGTATCGAAGTGAACTACTCGTGTATTGATTGTGAATTTAAAGAGAGGCTAACCCCAGAAATCAGAGGAGCGAAGCTACTATCTGTTGAATTTCTTCAATTATTGCAGAGGCGGTGATTGGACCGCCATCAGATGCAGCAAGTGCTGCACGGTTATGTATCCATGCACCAGTTGCTGCAATATCTGCAAGTGCATTCTGATCGTTTAGAATCTCGATGTAATTTGTGGCCATCAGCGCGCCAATGATTCCTGCTAACACATCACCAGAACCTGCAGTTGCAAGCCAAGGGGTCGCTTTAGGAAGTTCGATGAGATAGTCACCATTGCAGACGATTGTCGTAGAGCCCTTGAGTAAGACTGTGACGCCAAGAGCTTTCGATGCAATCTCTGCCCAGTGGCGTGGATTTGCCTCAATCGCTTCGCTACTTGCAATGATTTTTCTTGATGCCAACAGTCGAGATAACTCGCCTGCATGGGGAGTTATCAGCGTTGGTTGCGAAAGCGTTCCAGCTAGGGAGAGAGCGCCAGCATCGAGAAGAGTTGGCACGCTCTGTGCCTTCAATAGAGTAAACCAGCGATGACGAAGCCAGGTAGTCCAGTCACTGTACTTCTTATGATGAATTCCAGAGCCTGCAAGCCAAGCTGTTACAGGACCTGGTTGCACAAGTGCTTCAGGGGATTGGTGTAGAACCAAATGAGCAAGACCTGAAGAGCTATGAAAGCGAAGAACTCCCAGGCCCGTCTCTAACGCCGCGCGAGTTGTCAGTACTGCGGCACCTGGAAACTGTGCAGAGCCAGAGATGACGCCAAGGGTTCCTCGAGAGTACTTATGATCGAGGTCGCTCGGAACAACAATATTGCGTGCGCAATCCTTAGGACTCCACTTTTTGGCCATGGAGAGATTCTATTGCGTTATGAAAGCGATGCGTGCCTCCCAGACAGCTGCAGCACCGGAGTGACCTGTTAATACTGTGAGGACAATTACCACGACAGCAAGCAAGGCTGAGAAATGGCCCAAGAATTTGTGAAGCTTCCTCTCGGGATTCTTACGAGAGCCATGCCAATTCAAGGAAAATGCTATTAGGGCAAGGGATGCAGAGAATAGAAGTGATCCGTAATCTGCATGTTTTTCAGGATTTCCGAACTCTTCGGCAAGGGCTTCGCCTGACTCCTTGGCGATATATGTGGCGACTGTTCCAACTCCAATTGCCCAGAGAGTGAGAACAGCAAACTTCTCTCGCACCTTGGTGCTGTAGATCGAGGAAATCAAGGTAACTGCCCCTAGTGGCAGGATTACAACTGCAATATGCACAATGAGTGGATGGATTGGAAGACCGCCGAGAGAGAAGAAGATTGAGTCCATAGCTAATTAACGCATTGGCAGCGCGATTTTGGAAGCAGGGGAGAGGTGACTTATTCTCGCTAGAATCCGACTATGCGTAGACACCTATCGTGGATCCTTGTGCTCATCCTTCCAATTCTTGGGACTCCATCAATTGCTCAAGGGGAGCCACTTAATATTGATCAGAAGATGGTCCTTGTTAAGACAATCAGTGGGGCAATTAGCCCTAAGTCTGTTGCGGCATCGAATAATGGCTTAGTCAGCGCACATAACATGATGTATCGCCACTCAGTCACACTCTATGACGCAAAGAGTGGAGATCTCGTAGCGACAGTACCTGATTCTGTAGTTCTCTCTGATTTTGGCTTTAAGAAGTACTCAGGCACATATAAAGGCGCACCAGTGGAGGGAGCATTTTCTCCCGATGGAAAGTATCTCTACTTCACCAACTATGCAATGTATGGAAAGGGCTTTACGAAAGAAGGCCATGACACTTGCTCTCCTGCATCAGGGTATGACTCGAGCTTTCTCTCAAGAGTCGATCTTGCAACAAAGAAAATTGATGCGGTTTATCCCGTTGGTTCAGTTCCAAAAGTTGTAAAGGTCACTCCTGATAACAAGTACATTCTTGTGAGCAATTGGTGCTCATATACGGTCACCGTTATCTCGGTCGCGACAGGCAAGACTGTCAGCACTGTAAAGATTGGGCGCTACCCTCGAGGTATTGAAATCTCGGCAGATAGCGCCTATGCCTACGTCGCCGAGATGGGTGGATCCAATATCCATCGCATCTCGATGAGTGATTTCTCAAAGTCACTTATCCCAATCGGTTCTAATCCACGTGCTGTCGTACTTTCCCCCGATGGAAAGACGCTCTATGTCACCATGAACCTTGCAGGCAAAGTAACAGCCTGGAACCTTGAAAAGGGGAAGATTTTTAAGAGCGTTAAGACGGGAGAGGCAGCTCGCAGCCTTGCAATCTCAGCAGATGGCTCAGCACTCTTTGTTGTTAACTTCAACAGCGGAACAATGTCGAAGGTGCGCACCTCAAATATGACTGTTGTGCAGACCATTAAAGTCTGCCAAGAGCCCATTGGAATTACATACGACACATCAACAAATAAGACATGGGTCGCATGTTACGGCGGATCAATTAAGGTCTTCGAAAATCAGTAGTCTCTAATTTTCAGGAGTGGAGAGGCGCAGTTCTGCTCTACTCCCGCCCCATTCGCAAGCCGTGCAAGATACCTCTGGGGCATCTTCTGGCTCTAAACAACCACCGACGATATAGCGTTCAAAATTGAAACTGTCTCCAGGCATCCCATAGAGAATTTCCTTGACCGATCCGATTTTCAAGCACTGCGGGCATTGCGTAGCTTTACCAACACGTACTTTTCTATTCGTCAAAGGAACTCCTTCAATTAATGGCTAAGAATTCGGTGAGTCAGCATTGCAATAAATACATGAACAAGTTACGCAGCTTTAGTTGTTGGGCGGTGCAATTGAATCCATGAAGATTCTGGTCTAAACCCTACCTTTTCATAGAGCTTCAAGGCACCTGTTTCATTTCCCGTATCCACATTAAGCTCGATGGAGCTATAACCCTTTGAATAGGAGTGAGATATTCCGGTCTGTAAAAGGGCTTCACCAATTCCTAGGCCCTGATACTCCTCTGCTACACCGATGATTGAGATCTGACCTTTATTATCTTCTGCGTATTCGTCCGTACACTGACAAAAGCCGACCGGCTTTTCATTCATGAAAGCGACGAAAACTCCATCAGAATCGATAAACACATCATCAACTACAAGCTTCTTCCAATTCTCTAAATCTCTGGGTGCAAAACCAAAATGCTGAGAAAAAGAGTCTTGGTGAAGGCGATGCCAGAGTGCAATGTTCTCTGGGTTTGTAATATCAATTGTTCTTATCTGGACTCCATCAATCTCCCTGATTGATGGAGCCGATGTGATGGCCATTCTCATGGTGTAGTAACGGCGCAGGAATTCAAATCCATGGCTCTTCCAAGCACTTTGCAAACGTTCATCGAGGAAGTTTGCTCCGGGCCACATCTTCCATTCAGGCTGCTCGGATTCAGCCAGCTCAATCGCCCACAGGACTACGCTCTCCAGGTTTGCTACATCAGGCTTTGCATAAATATCTGTGAAGTAGCGTCGCTTTACGGAATCCGGATGTAAATTCACAACGACAGAAAAATCCTGTTGATTATCAATGGTCAGCAGGTATGTAGGGCTCGGGTCGATATACCCATTTAAGAAATCAATGGCTGCTTCTTCGCTGAACAAAGTACTGTGGCTATCAATGCTTAACTCGTGCTCATTGGCAATATCTGCGATAGCTCTAGCGTCTGCGACTGTCGCTTTTCTGACGGAAGTTATCTTCATTGGATTTAAGGCTCTCTTTTTGTTCTGTCATTTATAGACTTCAGTGAGGCGGGTCGGGCTCGAACCGACGACGACCGAATTATGAGTTCGGGGCTCTAACCAACTGAGCTACCGCCTCCAGTAGAACTGGATGAGTGCAGATTCTAGCTGGCTATACCTGTGACTCTTGCCATGCATTCTCGAGGGTCTGGGTAAATACCTCGAGTGGCTGTGCGCCAGAGATCCCAAACTTCATATCAATAACAAAGAACGGCACCCCCGTAGCTCCAAGCTGTGTGGCTAATTCACGGTCAGCTAGAACCTCTTGGGTGAAGGCTTCTGTATTCAAGAATGTCCTAACTTCGGATGCATCGAACCCTGCAGCAGTTGAGACAGAGACGAGATCATCATGGCTAAAGAGCGGCTGAGACTTCTCGAAATATGCCGAATACATCGCCTCTAATAGTTGATCTTGCTTGCCCACACTTGCCGACCATATGAGAAGTCGATGGGCATCAAAAGTATTCCCCGAAAGAGTGTCATCTAAGTTATAGCAGAGACCTTCTCCATCGGCGATGGCACAGACATTGGCCTGCATCTCTTTTACTTTATCGTGGGAGAGTCGATACTTCTCGGCTAGGTGCTCGGCGGTTGGGACTGTGGAGGTGATATCTGGTTGAAGCTGAAATGCACGATGGCGGATAGTCACCTGGTCGCGGTGCTCAAATAGTGAGAGCGCTTTCTCTAGGCGACGCTTTCCAATGAAACACCAGGGGCAGACGACGTCAGACCAGATATCAATAATCATATTGGGCAGTTTAACAGCGCAAACTTCTATCCACCGGGTGAGCTCAAAGATAGACTAAGGACATGATTCATCTCAGCCAATCACGCTCATCAATCATCTTTGAAGAAGGTGATGAGACTCTCTCAATCCTTCATTGGGGCAAGAAGATTGGCGCATTGAGCGCTCAAGGAGAGAAGGCGTTATCTGCTGCAGCGCACAAGCCGCACTTTCATGGCGGACTCGATGTCGCACCTCGCAACTTAGTTTTGCGTGAGCACTCACGTGGATTTATTGGTCACCCTGCTCTGCGCGGACATCGTTCAGGCGTAGCTGCCTCTAACCGATTTGTCCTCACCGGCACTGTGCAGAAAGATCAAACACTTACTGCAACTTTCTTTGATGCTATTGCTGAACTTGAAATTGAGATGACTTATTCGCTCACTCCTAGCGATGTTCTCCTGATTGATGGAAAGCTCACCAATAAAGGAAGTTCAGATTATTTCCTTGAGCACTTCTTGTATTGGCTTCCATTGGCTGAGCAGGCTGATGAAGTTCTCGATTTCTATGGGCATTGGACTAAAGAGCGCCAACCTCAACGTCGTGAGATTTCTTATGGCCTCACAACTCGTGAAGGTTTTGAAGGACGTTCAGGGCACGATTACACAATTACTCAAATTGCTCTCAACAACTCAACGAACTTCCGTTCAGGTGATGCATGGTCTCTAGCAATGGCATGGTCGGGCAACAATATTCATCACATCGAACGCGTTATTGATGGAAGCAAGGCAATCGGTGCGGGGGAGTATCTCTTGCCGGGCGAGGTCATTCTTAAGCCTGGTGAGAGCTATCAAGCACCACGTGCCATCGCATCATTTAGCGATCAGGGCCTTGATGGACTCACTCGCAACCACTACGACTGGGTGCGCTCACGCAGCAATCACATTACAAAGGTGCGGCCACGACCACTCACTCTCAATATGTGGGAGGCGGTCTACTTCAACCATAGCTTTGAAGGCATTAAGAAGATTGTTGATGCAGCTGCAGAGATTGGCGTTGAGCGCGTTGTTTTAGATGATGGATGGTTTGGTTCACGCCGTAGTGATAACAAAGGCTTAGGAGACTGGGTTGTCTCAGCCGATGTGTGGCCAGAGGGGCTGTCACCGATTATTGAATACATCAACGACAAGGGAATCGAATTCGGCCTCTGGTTCGAAGGCGAGATGGTCAATGCTGACTCAGACCTTTATCGCGCACACCCTGATTGGATTCTCCAGGAGCCGGGACGTATTCCGGTCGAGGGACGCTGGCAGCAGGTCTTGGATTTAACAAAAGAAGGCGCATATAACCATGTGCTCAATCAGGTAGATCAAGTGTTGAGTGATAACAACATTGCATACATCAAATGGGATCACAATCGCCATCTCTCAGATCCGATCAGCGATGGCCGCCCAGTTGTTCGCAAGCAGACAGAGGCTATCTATCGCCTCTTTGATGAACTCAAGCGTCGCCATCCAGGACTTGAGATCGAATCGTGCGCATCAGGTGGTGGACGTGTTGATCTCGGAATGATTGAGCATGCAGATCGATTCTGGACTTCAGATCAGAACGATCCACTCGAGCGTCAACAAATTCAGCGCTGGAGTGCCATGGTGATTCCGCCTGAGTTCTTAGGAACCCACGTCGGACCAACTGTCGGCCACCAGATGCACCGCACGCACGAGATTTCATTCCGCGCCATCAACGCCTTATTTGGCCATGCTGGAATCGAATGGAATGTCACAGAAGCCAATGACCGCGAGCTCTCGGTATTGAAGGCATACGTGGCCTTCTATAAGAGCCATCGCGATCTTCTGCACTCAGGTGATGTTGTTCGCAGCGATGTGATTCAAGGTAATGCACAGATGTATGGCACTGTCTCTAAGGATAAGAAGAGGGCAGTCTTTAGCTATATGCAGCTCACATCCCTTGATAACTTCGGGCCACTTGTTGCCACATTTGATGGACTTGATGCTCAGTCCCTCTACACGCTCTCAGTGGTTGAAGATATCTCAGCCCCTGAATTTCTGCAGAAAGTTCATCCAGGTTGGTGGCCGAGCGTTGAAATGACCGGCGAACAACTAGCTGTAATAGGTTTGCAATTGCCTGTGATGAAGCCCGAAAGCGGATTGCTCTTCGAGATCAAAGCTAAGTAGTTCTACTTGCGTTGATAGCCCTTGCGTCCCCAGACTTCCCAGAGGCCCATCACCAAAAGAATAAGTGCAAAGCCAAAGAGGACATCCTCTGCTGGAGCTGAGAAAAACCTAAGTCCGATAATTGCATCTTTGTCATACATCACAATATTGCGAGATGTCAGCCACCAATTTGTGAGAAATTGAAACGGCAAGATAATTGCATAGGAAGTCCAGAATGCCGGACGTGTCAGCATAGAAGTCTTATAAACAAAGAGATCGACCATTACTGCAATAGCAAATGCCACAATCGCGATATCAGAGTATGTCATTCGCCAAACTCCTCTTTGCGCCAATGTGGCTTCACTGTTGTTACGCCCTCAATAGTGAAGATCACTGCAAATGGAACGATGATAAAGAAGAGGTACTCCTCTAAAGGGATGCTAAATGGGCCGTAGATTCCGAGAATCTGTTCGCGATCAAAGAACCAATGGCCTTGCGCGATTGCATAGGCATCCCAGGCAAGAAAGAGCGCGCTAATCGGAAGAATACTCAGCGCAGCTCTCTTAATTCGGCGAAGAACGCCTGTCTTCAGAAAGATCTCTAGCCAGGCTGAGCCACAAAAGGTAAATATGAGCATTGCCATATATGACCACTGTTTCATGCTCGCATTTTTGCATAGAAAGGCGAGAAATTAGTTACTGTGCAGCATGTGGAGCAGGCAAAGTTAAGAACCTTTTTGGGTGTTCGCACCTTCTCATCGATAGCTATTGCCCTTGTCACTTTCCTATCCGCCATCTTCGCTTCATGGCTGGGCAGTGACTCACTTAACTGGCAGGTGGCAATCGCGTTAATCGCCTTGGCAGTTGGAATTCCCCATGGCGCACTCGATCACCTGGTGACCCTGCCTCGCACCCAACCTGTGAAGATGGCGATCTTTATTGCAATCTATGTCGCCATAGCGCTGCTGGCTATCTGGGCCATTCTTCAATGGAATGTCTGGGGCTTTATCGCCGTGGTTGCAATGAGTTCACTCCACTTTGGAGTTGGCGATAGCGCCTTTATCGCCGAACTCGATCACATGCAGAGTCGAGTATCCAAGCCAGCAAATGTTTGGGCATATGCCCTCTCAGCTGGCTGCGTGCCGGTCTTGGTTCCGCTCACTAATTCGCGTAGCACGCAAGCCCTTGAGCAAGTAAATCCTGCTCTTATTCAATGGCATCAAGGTTTTGATTCTCAGATACTGATGGCGTTGACAATAGTTGCAGCAATTTCTTCTGTAATTTTGATAGCCATTAAGCGATATCGCGATCTTCTCGACTTGGCCTTGCTCATCTGCCTCGTTCTTATCGCCCCACCGCTTGTTGCATTTGCAACTTACTTCGGATGCTGGCATGCGCTTCGCCACACAGCTCGCCTCACCTCTTTACTGCCCACTTCTCAGCGCCACCATAGCGAAGGCAATTCACTCGCAGCCCTTAGAAGCGCTGTGATACCAGGAATTCCTGCACTAGTTGGAACCCTTATCTTTGTCACAATTCTTGCCACAGTTGCGCAAGAGAGCATTACCGATCGATTCTTGTGGCTCACCCTTGTGACAATCTGGGCACTCACAGTTCCTCACATGATTGTCACAGCCAGACTCGACAAAGCTGCGCTGAAGAATTAAAGACCTTTAGCTACCCTTACGCCCATGGTTTTGACATCGCAGCTGATTAAATCGCATCTAGTTAAATCCCATTTGGGTAAATCGCTTCTGGCGCTTCTCATTCTCGCTCAGATTCAACCCGCTCATGCAGCGCCGATTTATGTTTTTCCGGTGCAAGGTTGTGAAGTCAACTATGCCCGTGCACACCATGACTATGCAGCCACAGATATCCTCGCTAAGGCAGGGTGCAGATTTGTAGCACCAATTAGTGGAGTAGTTGATGAAGTCAATCGTGTTGATCGCTGGAAGAGCCCACCAAATAATGGAATTGATCGTGGTGGACTCTCAGTCTCGATTATCGGAAGTGATGGTGTCCGCTATTACGGATCGCACCTGAAATGGATTCCAAAGAAGATAGTGCCAGGTGTTGCAGTCAACGCCGGCGATCTCCTTGGTCAAGTAGGAAGTACGGGTAGTGCGCGAGGAACTGCGCCACATCTACACTTTGGAATTTCTTGGCCGACGCCTGCAGATATCTGGTGGGTACGTCGCGGTGAAGTTCTTCCTTGGAAATATCTTGATGCATGGCAGAAGGGCAAAGATCTCTCACCAGCAAAAGAAGTTGCAGCTCGCAAGGCAAAGCGCGGAGAGATTCCTGCCGAGCCACCTAAGAAGTAAATGATAGGTATTGAGGAATTAAAAAACCCCGCCGATTACTCGGCGGGGTTCTTACTCACTTAGATTAGTGAGAAGTGTAATTAGGCTGGGTTAACTGCGTCTGCCTGTGGACCCTTAGGACCCTGGACAACCTCAAATGTAACTGCCTGACCCTCTTCAAGGCTCTTGTATCCGTTGCCCTGGATTGCTGAGTAGTGAACGAATACGTCCTGTCCTCCGCCATCAACTGCAATGAATCCGAATCCCTTTTCAGAGTTGAACCACTTAACTGTACCTGTTGCCATGTATTTCTTTTCCTTCGATATGTGGGGCGATAAATATCTCTATCGCCAGTCTTCATCTTGCATACAGCCATACCGAGTAAAGATTTAAACCTCAACAAACGGGTACTGATTTAAGCGTCCGACTAGGGCCAAGCGTACCCGCATACCTCGGGAATTCATATTCCCAGGGAAGTCACAAAAGATTGGTCACACGCTTAGAACTGGGCAGTAATAGACTAGAAATATGAGCAACAACGACCTAAACCCTCTCAATAGCCCAATTATCCAAATTGAACGCCGCAAGGCCATCGCCGTCATCGCAGCCGCTGCAATCCTGGCATCATCCCTAGGCATCGGTCTGTCAAAAGTTGGTGCAGGTTTTGCAGCTCGCGGAAATAATGGAATCACAGTAACGGGATCTGCAAAGACATCTGCAACAGCAGATAACGCGGTGTGGACACTTAATGTGTCACTGACCAGCCCAACAGTTTCATCTGCAGTGACAAAAGTTGGATCTGATGTTGTCGCAGTAACGAAATATCTCACCGATGGCGGAATTTCTGCCTCTGAGATCACACTTGGTTCAGTTTCTACATATGGCAATGAAGAGTGGTCGAACGGAAATAGCACGGGCCGAATTCTTAACTACCGTGCAAGTCGTGATGTTGTTGTCCGCTCTAAGAATGTTGAGTTGATTTCAAAACTTGCGCAAGGAATCGGTTCACTTCTTCAAACAGGTGTCAGCGTCAATAACTACGGCCCTCAGTACTACATCTCAACTCTTCCTTCGCTTCGCCCAGAACTCCTAGAAGCTGCGATGAAGGATGCAAAGGTTCGTGCTGAGGCAATTACTAAGGCTGTTGGTGGATCTGTCGGAAACGTTCAATCTGTAAGAGCTGGTGTCTTCCAAGTGACAACACCTGACTCAACGATGACATCAGATGGTGGCGCATATGACACAACAAGCATTGAAAAGACAGTTACCTCTACAGTCTCCGTTACATTCTCAGTTAACTAGTCTTTATGCCTTTTGCACTAGCGGTTGATATTGGCGGCACGAAAGCGAGCGTTGCCAGTATCGATAGCTCCTTTGAGGTAATTGCTCGACGCCAAATTTCAACAGGGTCGTCGCACAATCTCGAAGAAGCGCTCACTATTGCAACTCAAGAAGTTCTTTCCGAGACCAGCGGTGATCTCATCGGTGTGGGCATCGGTTCAGCAGGCCCGCTTGATCTGACTCGAGGCACGATCAGTCCTGTAAACATCCCACATTGGCGCAACTTTGCCATTGTCGATCTCTTTAGAGATTTGCTAGGTAGTGGAAATGTTGTCTTGCACGGCGATGGAATGGCTGTTGCCAATGCCGAATATCAACTTGGAGCCGGTCGAGGTTATCGAAATATGTTAGGGATGGTCGTCTCCACTGGTGTGGGCGGTGGGTTAATTCTTAATGGTCAATTAGTCGCTGGAAACTCTGGCAACGTGAGCTTCTTTGGACATCACTCCATTAATCACACTGGATCACTCTGTGTCTGTGGTCGCATTGGGTGTCTTGAGGCATATGCCTCTGGTCCAAGCATGGTTAAGTGCGCAATCGAAGGCGGATGGGGCAACTCCGAATCAACTTTTATTGAGCTTGCTCAAGCAGCCAGAGATGGTCAATCGATAGCCATTAATGTCATTGATGAAGGTGCACGCGCTCTCGCTGTTGGAATCATTAATGTCTGCGCAATTGCCGATATCAATCTTGTTGTGATCGGAGGTGGTGTTGCTCAAGCTGGAGATATCTATTGGCAGCCACTATTGCGCCACATCAAAGCCGAAAGCTCCCAGATTGCGTTCTTATCTGAACTTGAAATCAAGAGAGCTGAGTTATCGCGCGATGCAGGACTCCTTGGTGCTGCTTTAGCGGTAATGCCTGCTCAATAAATACTAAAGCGGAATATTGCCGTGAGTTCCGCGGCGATGTGGTGCAGATGCCAGAGCTTGAACAATGGCAGTACGGGTGCGATTAGGTTCAATCACCTCATCTATTGCGCCGATCTCAACTGCCGTGGTGATTCCACCGGAGATCCGATCATGCTCTGCAGCAAGCTCTAGCTCCATTGCATTTCGCTGATCTTCAGGAAGGTCGGCAAGTAAGCGACGATGCAGTACTCGAACAGCTGCCACTGCCCCCATCACCGAAACTTCTGAAGTAGGCCATGCAAAGGTGCGTGTGGCACCTAGCGATTTTGAATTCATTGCAACAAAGGCGCCACCATATGCGCGTCGAGTAATGAGAGTCACACGAGGTACGACAGATTCAGCGAAGGCGTGAAGAAGCTTTGCCCCACGACGAACAGCACCTTCCCACTCTTGTCCAGGACCTGGCAAGAAGCCGGTCACATCTGCGATGACGACCATAGGAATACCAAATGCATCACATGTGCGAACAAAGCGCGCTGCTTTTTCTGCAGCTGCCGCATCAAGGACACCGCCGATATGTGCAGGATTATTAGCAATGACACCAACTGTGCGGCCACCGAGGCGACCGATTACTGTCGACATGTTCTCAGCCCACACAGGAAGGAGTTCTAACTTCTCTCCATCTGCATCGAGAATTGAATCAATGAGTGGATGCACTTCATAAGAACGCTTTTCAATTGGCGGAATATGAACACTAAGGTCAATATCGGCGATATCTGTCTTGAAGTGACCCTGATCTGCAAAGAGTGAGACAAGATCTTGAATCTCTGCAAATGCCACATCTTCAGAGGGTGCAATGACATGTGCAACGCCACTATTTTTTGAGTGCGCCTCTGGTCCACCGAGGGCTGCGATATCAATATCTTCACCCGTTACAGATTTCACAACATCCGGGCCTGTTACAAAGATTCGACCTTCAGGAGCAAGTACGACAACATCGGTTAGAGCTGGGCCATATGCGCCACCACCTGCAGTGGGGCCTAGGACAAGTGAGAGCTGTGGAATGCGCCCACTGGCCAGAACCATGGCTTGAAAGACTTCACCAAATGCGTTGAGCGAACGAACACCATCTGAAAGACGTGCTCCACCCGAGTGCCAGATTCCAATTACAGGTAGCTGGTAGGCCATTGCCTCGCGGTAGGCCGCAAGAATCACATTGGAACCTTCGATTCCTAGTGCACCTGACTTAGACGTTGCATCGGATGCAAAGACGACAACTTTATTTCCTTTGACTGTGCCTGTGGCTGCAATCATTCCGCAATCAGTACGGGGGATGAGAAGTGAGAACGTATCTGCATCGATGAGTTTTTTGATGCGAACTTCTGGATCTCTAGGATCGATCATGAAGTGATTGTATTACTTAGAGCGTATTGAATACGAGGACGACATTGTGGCCACCGAAGCCAAATGAGTCGTTCAGGGCTGCGATATCACCAGCAGGAAGCGCGCGAGCTGTATCGCGCACAACATCAACAGTGACTGCAGGGTCAAGATTTTCAATGTTAATAGTGGGCGGAGCTAAACGATCAGCAAGTGCCTTAACGATAAAGACAGACTCGATTGCTCCTGCACCACCCAAAAGATGTCCAGTCATTGACTTAGTTGCAGATACTGCAACGTGATCTGCATCTGCTCCAAGTGCTTTACGAAGCGCATTTGCCTCAGCCACATCACCGGCAGGCGTAGAGGTCGCATGTGCATTGAGGTGAAAAATATCTTTTGCAGATAGACCAGCATCGGCAAGGGCAAACTTAATTGCGCGCTGCACGCCAGAACCTTCAGGATCTGGGGCTGCAATGTGATAGCCATCTGATGTCAGTCCCTGTCCGCTAATTTCGCAGTAAATCTTTGCGCCGCGTGCTTTAGCGTGCTCGTACTCTTCAAGAACGAGAATGCCACCACCTTCGCCCAATACAAATCCATCGCGATCAGCATCATATGGACGCGACGCCTTTGTTGGTGCATCATTTCGTGTTGAAAGCGCCTTCATCGCTGCAAAACCAGCCATGGGAAGTTGATGAATCGCAGCCTCAACTCCACCTGTCACGATGATGTCAGCGCGGTTGTTGCGAATCATTTCAAGGGCGTAACCGATTGCCTCTGCTCCTGATGCGCAGGCCGAGACAGGAGTGTGAACGCCCGCCTTCGCCTGAAGCTCTAGCCCTACATTGGCAGCTGGACCATTAGGCATCAACATTGGCACTGTATGAGGGCTTACGCTTCGCGCGCCCTTCTCGTTGAGAACGTTAAATTGATCGAGCAAGGTGATGACACCGCCGATACCTGATGCGATCACAACTCCTAGACGCTCTTTATCGAGGCCATCGGGGGATCCAGCATCTTTCCACGCCTCACGTGAGGCGATGAGAGCAAACTGTTCGGAGCGATCGAGGCGACGCATCTCAACGCGCTCCATCTGCTCAGATGGCTCTGTCGCAACGCGCGCAGCGAAGTGCACAGGAAGGAGCTCGCGCCACTCTTCAGTGAGAAGTCGGACTCCGCTCTGGCCGGCAAGTATTGCCTTCCAGGTTGAATCGACATCTCCTCCAAGAGGGGTGGTGGCACCAAGTCCTGTGACAACTACGCGACGTTGTGACATAGCAATTACCTTAAAGAATTAGTTCGAAGCGCTAACGATAAAGTTAACGGCATCTCCCACTGTGGCAAGCTCAGTTACCTTCTCATCAGGAATCTTTACGCCGAAACGGTTCTCGCACTCGACAACAACTTCAACCATGCTAAGTGAGTCAACTTCAAGGTCATCTGTAAAGTTCTTATCAAGCTCGATTGAAGCCGCAGGAATGCCTGCAATCTCTTCTACGATCTCTTTGATTCCTGCAAGTACATCTGCTTGTGAAAGCGCCATTGTGTATTTCCTTTTCTTCATCATTACATTTGAACAGGTCGTTATTCTCTCCGAAAAAGTTCCCTACTTCCTAGTATCGCGGGGCTATTTGTGGAGATTTTTTAAGGTTTTGGCGGAAGTTTGACTACCTGACCCGCATAGACCAGACCTGCGCCATATCCAATCAAGAGGGCTAACTTGCCGTGAAGTTCTGGATGTTTCTTAAGGAGAGCATCCATTGCAAGAGGAATTGATGCTGCAGATGTATTGCCATTTACTCGTATGTCATCAGCGATGATGACTGAATCTGGCAATTGCATCTCTTTCGCCATCGTTTCAATAATTCGAATATTTGCCTGATGTGGAATAAATGCATCGATATCGTTGACAGTAAGCCCTGCCGCATCGAGTGCTCGCAGAGCTGCCTTGCTCATAGAAAAGACTGCCCAACGAAATACTTTCTGACCTTCTTGAGAGATATTGGGCCATGGCACATCTGCCTTTGTCAGCTGGGTCGCAACATCGCGGACATCGATCCACGATGGATTCATTAAAATTGCATCGCGACTGTCGGCATCTGAACCCCACGCAACTGCGCCAATACCAGCTTCTTGAGCTTGGCCAATTACAACAGCGCCTGCGCCATCTGCAAAGATGAAAGCTGTAGCGCGGTCATTAGGATCGGTGAAATCTGAAATCTTCTCAGCTCCTATTACGAGGACTTTCTTTGAAGTTCCTGCCTTCACGAAGTCATGGGCCATTGAGAGTGCGTAACAGAAACCAGCACATGCAGCATTGATATCAAAGGCAGCAGCTGTTGGATTGCCCATGCGCTGCAATAGGGCAGTTGCGGCAGATGGCGCCTGGAATGGGAATGTAATTGTGGCAACGATGACAGTATCGATATCGTCGATGGTCAGCTGAGCATTTTTGAGTGCATCTTCTGCAGCCCAGATTGCCATATCGAGTAATTGTTCAGAGTCATCAGCAAATCGGCGAGATTGAATCCCTGTTCGTTGTTGAATCCATTCGTCGCTAGATTCGATTCGATCTACTATCTCCGAGTTAGGGACAAGGCGCTTTGGACGGTAAACACCGACGGCAAGAATCTCTGACTCGCTACCTTCGCGAACTTTGATTGCCATGTTAATTTCCCCCGTGCTCAACTAAGAATGCAGATGCACTTACAAGCTCTGCAGGTGACTTAAATGCGCATTGAGCGATGGATGGCGCAGCGCGCTTAACAAGGCCGACCAAAGTTCCAGCAGGTGCAAGCTCAATCACGCCAGTAGCTCCCACGCTTTCAAGTGTTTTCATGCAGAGATCCCAGCGGACTGGATGAGCGATCTGATCGACAATTCGATCAAGTATCTCGCGGCCATCTGTAAGGACTGCGCCATCCTTATTGGAGAGAACTCCAACAGTTGGGTTGTTGACTTCGATGCTTGCCGCAAGAGTGCGCATTGGCTCTACCGCTGGTTGCATGAAAGAGGTGTGAAAAGCACCGGCTACTGCAAGTGCTCTTACTCGAGCACCTTCAGGGGCAAGTGCTGCAAGAGCAGTGAGATCACCGGCGGCAACAATTTGGCCGGCTCCATTGTCATTTGCTGCAACAAGGCCTGCCTCTGCAATAGCCTTCAAGACAACATCGCGTTCGCCACCGAGCACCGCAGACATTCCTGCCGGGGCGCTTGCTGCAGCTTTTGCCATCTCGATTCCTCGGGTGCGCACCAACTTCATTGCATCCAGGGGAGTAATCACACCAGCAACGGCTGCGGCGGTAATCTCTCCAACAGAGTGGCCGGCAACGTGAGTGAAACGATGTGTTGCGCCAAGTGCTCGGGCACTTAATAGTCCTGCCGCAACTATCAATGGTTGGGCATTTTCAGTGTCTTTGATTTCCTCAGCATCTGCATGGACTCCCAGGTGCACAAGGTCTAGACCAATTGCATCAGACCACATTACAAGTAGTGATTTCGCCTCTTCATCCTCTATCCACGGTGAGAGCATTCCGGGTGTTTGTGAACCTTGCCCTGGGGCGATAATCGCTAGCACGTGACAAATATATTCCGCATCGACCTTTACCACCTAGTACGACGGGAAAAAATTAGAAAATTAATGGCGTGTAACGAGCCAGACCTGTGCACAATGAGGTGCAACACTGACTTTCACATCCGGTAATTGAATCTGCGGTTCATGCAATGTGACCGGTGATGCCGCATCAAATATTCGGCGATAACTCGTGCCCCACTTTGAATCCGGAAGCGTGAAGAGCGTCTCTTGTGTTGAAGAGTTGAGAAGTAGTAACAAACCACGATCAGGGCCTGCATCGATAAAGACTGTGAGACTGCGCTTATCTCCATCTGCCCAATGATCTTCAGTCATCTCACGTCCGCCCAGACTAAACCAAGCTATATCTTTTCTTTGAGTTCCTAAATCAACACGGCCGGTGAAAAACTCTGCCGCAACATCTGCCAGATAGGTCTTTCGAATTCGTGCGAGTTCAGCAACAGCCTCTCGCATATCAATCTCCTCATCCGAGAGCTCCCACTTATTGGCCCATCCGCCCATAAAAGTTTCAGCGCTATCTTCAATACTTGGATGCATATCCCGTGGCATCGAGTAAGAGTTATTTGAGCCATTTTGTGAACGTGATATCTCATCGCCCATATTGATCATCGGAACACCCGCTGAGAGCATGAGTGTTGCCATAATTGATTTCTTCAGAGAGTGGCGGTGAGCGTTGATAGCGGGATTATCCGTCGGTCCTTCGATACCTAAATTCCAAGAGCGATTATCGTGCGAACCATCTCGGTTGTCTTCTTGATTAGGTTCATTGTGTTTATTCTGATACATCACCAAATCAGCAAGAGTGAAACCATCGTGAGCTGTCACGAAGTTAATCGAAGATGTGGGACCGCGATAGTAGAAAATATCTGAAGATCCACTAATGGATGAGGCGAGGTCAGAGACTCCTTCTCCATATCCACGGGCTAAGTCACCAAGCCAGAATTGGCGCACAGAGTCGCGGTAGCGGTCATTCCATTCGCGATAAGGGTGCGGAAAATCGCCCAATGAGTATCGTGAAACATCCCACGGCTCAGCGATCATCTTAAAGTTTCGCAGAACAGAATCTGACTCAATTGCTGCAAGGAGAGAAGAATTAAAGGCAGAGTGGCTTGTATACAAGGCAGTTGAAAGGTCGAAACGGAAACCGTCAACACCAATGACTTCGACCCACCAGCGCAGAGAATCAATGATGTGGCGAACTCCGTGAGGGCTACTTGCTGCAAGAGTATTTCCACACCCTGTCACGTTGACGTATTCGCCATTTGAATCATGGCGATACCAAGCCTTGTTATCGATACCCTTAAAGCTCAGTGTTGGTCCGCCCACTCCACCTTCTGCGGTGTGGTTATAGACAACATCAAGATAGACCTCGATACCTGATTCATGTAAGCGATCGACCGCCTCTTGAAGTTCGGTGATGGGATTATCAGTTGCTGCATACTCTGCATGAGGTGCTGAGAAAGCAATTGCGTTATATCCCCAATGATTCTTCCGGCCACGATGCCAGATTCCTGGTTCAGTGACGTAGGAGTGAATTGGAAGCAATTCAATGGCAGTCACACCTAGATGCTGTAGATGCGCGATCGTGCTTTCATGGCCGAGGGCCTTATATGTTCCACGTTCGTTCTCTGGAATCCGTGTGTTCTTGGCGGTTAATCCTTGAACATGGGCTTCATAGATCACAGTTGAAGTCCATGAGGTAAGTGGGCGATGCACTTCTCGTGGGTGATGATTGGTGACGACTGAATATGGAAGAAAGCCTGCGCTATCGCGATCATCGCGAAGAGTGGAATCACCTGCCCCTGTTCCATCAGTAGAAATATGTGAGTAAATCTCTGGCACGTATTGGACGTGGCCATCGAGGCGATGTGTGTAGGGATCAATGAGCAGCTTTGCAGGATTAAAGCGCGTGCCATGTTCTGGCTGCCAAGGCCCATAGATCCGGTAGCCATACCGTTGGCCAGCGCGAACCCCTGCCAGATATCCATGCCAGATAGGGCCATTACGATGAGAGAGAGCAAAGCGGGTCTCGACCAGTTTGCCGTTATCTTCATTAAAGAGGCAGAGTTCGATTGCATCCGCAGCATTGCTCCAGATGGCGAAGTTACAACCACCTTCAGTCAAGGTGGCGCCGAGGGTTCTGGGATCGGCCGGTTGCATGGGGGTAGTCTGCCTTAGAAACGATGCCATTAAATATTGCCCTTCAAGCTACCGGCCAGTAACATCTCCGACATGAAGATTGCAGTCTGCGTAAAGCAAGTGCCCGATTCATGGGCCGAGAAGAAGATGGTCAATGGTCGCCTCGATCGCGAGAGCGTTGATGCTGTTCTCAATGATCTTGATGAATACGCTGTTGAAGAGGCGTTAAAGATCGCTGAGGCACATGGCGGCAACGAGGGTGATGGCGCACCACATACTGTCACCGTCATCTCAATGGGACCAGATCGTGCAACCGATGCAGTTCGCAAGGCGCTCTCAATGGGTGCAAACGATGCAATTCTTATTACAGATAGCGCCCTCGCTGGCAGCGATGCACTGACAACATCAAAGGTTTTAGCTGCAGCAATTTCTGCAGGTGGCTATGACTTGGTTATCTGTGGAACTGAATCAACTGATGCACGTATGAGCGTTGTTCCAGCAATGCTCAGCGCTCGCCTTGGATGGGCGCAGATGACATTTGCATCTGAGGTAACAGTGGATCCATCTGCATCAACACTTTCTATTACTCGTGTGACAGAAGCTGGCGTAGATTCAATGAGCGCAGCTTTTCCTGCAGTCATCAGCGTTGTTGAAAAAATAAACGAGCCTCGCTATCCATCTTTCAAGGGAATCATGGCAGCGAAGAAGAAGACAATTGATGTTAAAGATTGCGCAGCGCTAGGTGTCTCAATAGAGGGTGCTTGGTCTGTCGTCAATGATGCAACTCCACGCCCACCACGTGCGGCCGGTCTTAAGGTTACAGATGAAGGCAATGGCGGCGAAGCACTTGTTAATTTCCTAGCAGAGAAGAAGTTGATATGAGCACAGTATTGATTCTTGCCGATATCGCAGGCGATAAGGCGTCAAAGACAACAGCAGAGCTTGCAACAGCAGCAGCGCGCATAGGTGAAGTAACAGCGGTAGTTCTGGCAGCACCTGGAGCAGGGGCAGGCATTGCAGCAACGGTGAACCAAGGGCCAATTGCCAAGGTTGTTGTTATTGAGTCAGCTGATTTCGCATCACATGGTGTTGCAGCATCTGCAGATGCACTTGCACAGATCGTAAAGAGCACTTCGCCTAAGGCAGTATTGATTGCATCGCATGCTTTTGGAAAAGAAGTTGCAGCTCGCCTAGCAGTTGCAACTGATTCCGGAATTATCACCGATGCAGTCGATGTTGATTCAAGTGCAGTCGCAACCCAGTTAGTCTTTGGTGGATCAACAACAGTTCTCTCTGCAGTCAACCACGGCGTCTCTGTTATTACAGTGCGCCCTAATTCAATTACTGCAGACTTCACAGCTTCATCTCCTGCCGTCTCAAACGAGAGCATCACTGTTGCTGATTCAGCGAAGAAGGCGAAAGTTAATTCTTCACAACCTCCTGTTAAGGGTGGCCGTCCAGAACTCACTGAGGCAAATATCGTCGTCTCAGGTGGCCGCGGAACTGATGGAAACTTCGCAGCTGTTGAAGCTTTTGCAGATGTAATGGGCGCAGCTGTAGGTGCATCTCGCGCAGCAACTGATGCTGGTTGGTACCCACATTCACATCAGGTAGGTCAGACAGGTAAGACTGTTAGCCCTGCTCTCTATGTTGCATGCGGAATCTCAGGTGCTATCCAGCACCGCGCAGGTATGCAAACTTCAAAGACAATTGTTGTGGTCAATAAAGATCCAGAAGCACCACTTTTTGAAATCGCAGATTTCGGCGTTGTAGGAGATCTCTTCAATGTTCTGCCCGCAGCAACTGAAGGAGTAAAGGCGAGCAAGGCTTAAGTAAGTCGAGCTACTTCTTTAACTTCCATCCTGTAGGACATTTTGGGGATACCCCTGAAATCTTCTTGGAGAGCACGCCTTTACTGCAGGTGATCGTTACCTTCTTCACCGCTTTAGTAGATACCTCTTTGCTCTCCGTTTTTGGTCCCATGATTACCGATGTAGGTCGTATCGATGGTTCTGATTTGCCGTTCCATTTAAATGTATCTCCATAGACGCTCCATGACGATGTCCAATATCGCCAGCGCATCACGGTGTAATTTCCAGGTTTCACAATTGTCCACGGCTGCAGTGGATGAGTAGAAGGACAACCCGCAGGTGAAGGTATCCAGCCAATAGCAGGGGCGATTAACTCCCATGCACCTGTTGAGTTCTCTGCCTGTAACTCTGCATAGATACCTTTTGCATTGCAATTGCCGGATGCAAGGTAAGTTCCATCAATAATTGCTTGAATGCGCTTGCTCTCAAGAGCTGCCTCACTTGATTGCGCTGCACCTGTTGGCGTTTGCTCATTAGCTACGAATGTTTTCCATGCAGCATCTGCCATCTCCATATATGGAGCTACTCGAGTCCCAAGAGTGCCACCGTTATATGGGGGATTGCCTCGACATCCTGAAGCTGCAACAAGAACACCTGCAATCTTCTGCACTCCACCCACGTTGATATAGAGAGGTCCTCCTGAATCCCCAGGACACATCGCAGTGGGGCCTTCTCGCGTGTAGAGAACTTTGCTTTTATCTAGGTGCACATCACTGCGATCAACTAAGGGCATCTGCGTAGTCCATGGTGAATGTGATTGTGTTGTCTGTGTTTGAAGTCCATAACCGTAATGTGTCACTAAATCACCACGTGCGATTGCAACATTGATCTCCGCATCTGTGGCAATCGGCATTGAATAGCCTTTAACCAGAGGCTTTTCAAGAAAGAGAAATGCAATGTCATTGATCTGAGTGCGGCGGTCATTGATTTCAGGTTTCCAAGTATTAATGAAGTCATCACGGGTTATAACTTTAAGCACTCGCACTCGAGTCTCGATGTCATCTCGTGTGACATCTGCACCAGGCTGGCTTACATAGATATCTGAGATATTCCAGCGCAGTTCAGGTGCAGCTCCTTGATCTTTAATGACGCAGTGAGCTGCGGTGACGACAATGCGCTCAGTCAACATGGACATAGAACAGAAGGAGGTACGTGAATTCTTGCTAGTCAAAAGCGTGAGGACTAGTTGAGAGCCCTTGACCTCTGTGCCTCCATAGACCGCATGGACTGGAGCGCTTGGCAGCAGGGTGAGTACAAGGCCGATAAGGATGGCGATGGCTCTCTTTCGCATAGAGAGATAGTAATGAGGGCGATGCTCATTAGTTCGGCTCTGATTGGTCAGAAGTACAAACTAAGATGCTCCATGTGAGCATCTACCTCGATCATGCGGCCACAACGCCCATGAACCCTGCCGCTATTGAGGCGATGTCTAGCGCTCTGGCAATTATTGGAAACCCATCATCTCTCCATGCTGATGGTCGCGCAGTCCGTAAGTATGTGGAAGATGCACGTGATCAATTAGCCCAGCACATTGGGTGTTCTCAGAGTGAAATCATCTTCACCGGTTCTGGCACCGAAGCAAATAACATCGCGATCAAGGGAATTTATTGGCAACGCAATTCAGAGAAGTCTCGTCCGGTCATCATTACAAGTGCAATCGAGCACCAAGCCGTCCTTGAGCCTGCCCTTTGGTTGGCAGAGCATCAAGGCGCTTCGCACATCGCACTTCCTGTCACTGAAGATGGCGTCATTTCACTTGATGAGCTTCAGCTCTTGATTAACGAACATGGCGATTCAATCGCTCTCATTTCAATCATGCATAGCAATAATGAGACTGGAGTGATTCAGCCTGTTGCAGATGTTGTTGAAATTGCTGGAGATATCCCAGTTCATTGCGATGCTGTGCAGTCATGGGGCAAAGTGCCATTCTCATTTAAGGAGCTCGGACTTTTTGCTGTATCACTAAGCGGACATAAAGTCGGCGGACCCATCGGAATCGGCATCCTTGTTTTGCAACGAGGAATAGATATTCCCGCACTCATTCATGGCGGGGGACAAGAGCGAGAAATCCGCAGTGGAACCGTCAATGCCCCTTCAATCGTTGCACTTGCAACAGCAATTCAAAAGAGTAACTACTTGGCAGATGAAGTTACATCAATTCGCCACTCCTTCGAGCGAGCAATTGTCAACGCAATTCCAGATGCTGTTATCAATGGTGCAACGGCAGATCGCCTTCCAGGCATTTCAAGTGTGACGATTCCTTCTGCACTCAATGAAACTCTCTTGTTGCTTCTTGATTCTGAGAAAATCTCTTGTTCAACTGGTGCTGCCTGCACTGCGGGCGTGCACAGACCAAGCCACGTTCTTGAGGCAATGGGCCTTGATGAAGATTCTGTAATGTCAACACTGCGTTTCTCCTTTGGAGCAACTTCAACTCTGAAGGATGTAGACGCGGTTATATCTGCACTTCCATCTGTAGTTGCTCGTGCAAGGAGTGCGCGATGAGACTTATTGCCGCGATGTCAGGAGGCGTCGATTCTGCGGTTGCAGCAGCTCGCGCGGTGGAGCAAGGTCATGAAGTAATAGGTGTTCATTTAGCCCTCTCTTCAAACCCACAGAAATACCGCAGCGGGGCTCGAGGATGTTGCACTATTGAAGATTCTCACGATGCAAGGCGCGCAGCTGATGTCATCGGTATTCCTTTCTATATCTGGGATATGGCAGAAGAGTTCCATGACAATGTCGTTGAAAACTTTATGTCCGAGTACAAGGCAGGTAGAACGCCAAATCCATGTCTGCGTTGTAATGAAAAGATTAAGTTCGCTGCAGTCCTCGATCGTGCAAAGAAGATGGGCTTTGACGGAGTCATTACGGGCCACTATGCGCGCACTGTGGATACTCCTGAAGGAAAGACACTACATAGAGCAATCGACCCTCTCAAAGATCAATCGTATGTATTAGCTGTTCTCAACCGCGAGCAGATTAGCGGAGCAATATTTCCCTTGGGAGATACTGAAAAGGTCGATATTCGAATTGAGGCAGAGCGTCGTGGATTAGCCGTTGCACAAAAGCCTGATAGTCATGACATCTGTTTTGTTCCATCTGGAGATAATGCAGGGTGGCTTCGCGAGCGAATGGGCAGCGAAGAAGGTCCAATTGTTGATCAAGATGGAAAGCAGCTTGGCACTCATAAGGGTGCCTATACCTACACAATTGGACAGCGAAAAGGTTTAGGACTAACAGTTCCGACTGCAGATGGCTCACCACGCTTTGTTCTCAAAGTTGAACCAATTACAAACACGGTCGTTGTTGGTGCGCGCGAAGATCTAGCTGTTCATTCGATGCGCGGTGAGAAGACAATTGTCTGTGGGCCAGATATTGCACCAGGTGAACATCGAGGATTTGTCCAGGTCCGGGCACATGGCGCCCCCCTTCCTGCGACATACTCTTATAGCGATGGATTTCTGAGCGCCCAATTAGATGAACCACTTCTTGGTTTAGCCACCGGCCAGGCGATGGTGATTTACGATGGTGATCGTGTTGTCGCCTCTGCAACGATTTGTGAGACTGCATGAGCAATCAAGCCCGCCATCGCATTAGCGAACTCACCCAAGAGATCCGCGACCATCAATTTAAGTACTACGTCCTTGATGCACCCACAATCAGTGATGCTCAATTCGATCAGTTGTTAAAGGAGCTTCAAGCGCTAGAAGCTAAACATCCAGAGCTCCTCGAGCCAGATTCACCTACTCTCGGCGTCGGCGGTGGATTCTCCACAACATTTGCCCAGCATGATCACATCGAGAAGATGATGAGCCTTGATAACGTCTTTGATGCGCAAGAACTTGAGCAGTGGTTTGATCGTGTTGAGAAAGAATCACCTTCTCCGCAGTATCTCTGCGAACTCAAAGTCGACGGTCTTGCAATCAATCTTCTATTTCAAGATGGTCAGTTGATTCGCGGCCTCACTCGAGGAAACGGTGTCACAGGCGAGGATGTCACTCTTAATGTGAAGACCATCAAGGGCCTTCCACATTCATTACAAGGAAAGAGCGTTCCTAGACAGATCGAAGTTCGCGGCGAGGTTTTCTTTCCCGTTGCTGCCTTTAATCAACTCAATGAAGAGCTAGAAGAGGCAGGCAAAGCTCTCTTTGCTAATCCCCGCAACTCTGCCGCAGGATCGCTTCGACAGAAAGACCCACGTGTTACAGCAACAAGACCGCTCAGTGTTGTGGTGCATGGCGTGGGAGCAAATGATGGCCTTGAGTTTGCCAACCAATCTGATGCCTATGCCGCTCTGAAGAAACTTGGACTTCCGACCTCTGATCGATTTAAGGTCTGTGCAACCCGCAAAGAAGTATTAGATTTTATTGAGTACTACAACGAACATCGCCATGATGTGGAGCACGAGATTGATGGCGTTGTGATCAAAGTTGACTCAATTGCGCAGCAGCGCCAACTTGGCTTCACCTCCCGTGCTCCTAAGTGGGCGATTGCATATAAGTATCCACCTGAAGAAGTCACGACAAAGTTGCTCGATATTAAAGTCAGCGTCGGTCGCACGGGACGAGTGACGCCGTTTGCATTTATGGAGCCAGTTAAAGTCGCGGGCTCAACGGTTACCAATGCAACTCTTCACAATCAGGAAGAGATTGAGCGCAAAGGCGTTCTTATTGGTGACACTGTCATCATTCGCAAAGCAGGAGATGTTATTCCTGAGGTCTTAGGGCCAGTCCTTGCAGATCGCACAGGCAAAGAGAAGAAGTTTGTAATGCCAACACATTGCCCAGAGTGCTCTTCTGAACTCAAGGCGGTATCTGAAGGTGATGTGGATATTCGTTGCACCAATCAGAGGGGTTGCCCTGCGCAGTTGCGTGAGCGAATCTTCTATATTGGCTCTCGCGCAGCCCTTGATATTGATGTTTTGGGTCTTGAAGCTGCTATCGCACTTCTTTCGGATTCAATTATCGAAGATGAGGGAGATCTCTTTGATCTGACCGAAGATAAGTTGATTCAATCATCGTTTTTCACAAAGAAAGATGGAACACCAGGCAAGAATGTTGAGAAACTTCTGAAAGCACTTGAAGAGGCAAAGAGTCGACCACTGTGGCGAACTATTGTCGCTCTTTCGATTCGCCATGTGGGTCCAACGGCTGCGCAAGCACTCGCATCCAGATTGGGCTCAATGGAAGCGATCTCATCGGCAAAGGTTGAAGAGCTTGCAGATATCGATGGTGTCGGTGCTGTCATTGCTGAATCAATTCTCGAGTGGTTTAGCGTTGATTGGCATCAAGAAATTATCGCTAAGTGGAGCGCTGCCGGTGTTGCAATGCGTAACGTTGTGGGGGAGTCAAAACCTCAAACTTTGGCCGGGCTCACCTTTGTCGTTACCGGTAGCCTTGAAAACTTCACCCGAGACTCCATTGCAGAGACCATTACTGCTCACGGCGGAAAGTCATCATCTTCTGTCTCTAAAAAGACAGACTATGTACTTGTTGGCTCAGACCCTGGGTCAAAGCTGGCCAAGGCGCAAGAGTTAGGCATCACAATCATCGATGAGGCTGCATTCTTAGAGCTTCTTGCAGGAAAGTAGTAACCTTGCCCCATGTTGATTCTCTCTGAGACAGTCCGCGAACTCCCAATCTCACCTGTAGCTTTCGGAGTAGTCGCCTTTGTAATTATGAGTTTTCTTCTCTACGTCGTTCTTCGTCTCGACAAGTAGTTACATATGCGTTTAGGCCTCTATGGCGGAACATTTGATCCGATACATAACGGCCACATGCGTGTGATCACATCCCTTCTTGAGGAGGAGATAGTTGATCGCCTTCTTGTAATTCCTGCGGGAGAGCCTCGTCTTCGCGAGAATGCACCTGTTGCAAGCGGTGCAGCTCGTCGGGCGATGTGCCAACTAGCAATTAACGAGTTGCCCTCTGAGCTTCGCAGCAGAGTTGAAGTCAATCCGATAGAAATTCTGCGGATGGGACCTAGTTACACCATCGACACTGTCGAAGCAGTTGCCCAGACATATCCTGATGATGAGATCGTCCTAATTGTTGGTAGTGATGCCGCTGCCAAGCTCGATCAATGGCACCGAGTAGAAGAATTACTTCAGATGGTCAGCCTTGAAGTCATCTCTCGTCCAGGTCTGAGCGTTGCAGGAGCGCGAGATATCGATGCAATTGATGTCTCTGCAACTCAGGTACGCTCACACACCTCAGAACTGATTCCAGAATCTGTAAATCGTTACATCAAGGAGAATAACCTCTATGTCAGCTAGCTCAAGCGTCATCGCCCACACTCAGATCGCCGCTCAAGCTGCTGCCGACAAATTCGGAACAGAGCTCGTTGCACTCGATCTTTCTGAGCAAGCCGTTCTCTCTGAGGTATTCCTTATTGTTACAGCTCAGAACGTTCGCCAGGTTTCAGCAATCTCTGATTGGGTAGAAGAGAAGTTGCGTCTTGCCGGAGATAAGCCGGTGCGTCGTGAAATCAGCGAAGAGTGGGCGCTTCTCGATTATTCAGATCTAGTCGTCCATATTCAGAGCAAGACACTTCGAAGCTACTACATGCTCGATCGTCTTTGGAATGATTGCCCAGTGATTCCACTGGAAATTAAGGAAGCACCTGAAGGCGCTGAGGATGTAGTCAATGGCTAACACAATCATTCTCTGGCGTCACGGCCAGACAGATTGGAATGTGGCAAATAAGTTTCAAGGCCATACAGATATTCCACTTAACTCTGTGGGCGAATATCAGGCAGCACATGCTGCACGCCTAGTTGTTGATATGAAGCCGACTGCAATCATCTCCAGTGATTTGCAACGTGCACGCAAGACGGCTCAAGCTCTTGCAGATATCTCAGGTTTAGAGATTGCCATCGATGCCAGACTGCGCGAAACAAATTGTGGAGCATGGGAAGGCCTAACTGGCGAAGAGATTCGCGCAACTGATTTAGATAATTTACGTGAGTGGTCACTGGGTGGAGACAACCCTGCAGGTGGCACTGGTGATCGACGTAGTGAAGTTGGCGCGAGGGCCAAAGCTGCCATTGATGAATTCCTTGAAGGCAAAGATGGCCAGACTCTTCTGGTGGCAACTCATGGTGGAACCGCTCGATCAATTATTGGAATGTTTCTTGAATTGCCGATTCCTATGTGGTCCAAGATCGGCGGGCTATCTAATGCCTCATGGTCTGTGCTTTCACATTCACCAAAGGGATGGCTTCTCACCGAGCACAATGCGGGATCAATTCCCGAGCCTGTTCTTGGCCAAGATAGTGGTTCAGTAATTCCCGATTCAATAAGGTAATCTTTGGGCTGAAGTAGGGACTAATGAGATTCAAGAGCTGAAGGCCTTTGAATTTGATTAGATTGCGGGGATATGGCGCAATTGGTAGCGCGCTTCCATGGCATGGAAGAGGTTAGGGGTTCGATTCCCCTTATCTCCACACGGTAGGATTGAACAATGACCACAGAACCTCAGGAGCACGCGGCATACGATTTTGCCTACGTCCAAGAGAAGTGGCTACCAATCTGGGACCAGATCGAGCCATTTAAGTCAGGTCGTCCTGAGGATCCACGTCCTAAGAAGTATGTCCTGGATATGTTCCCTTATCCATCAGGGGATCTTCATATGGGCCACGCAGAGGCATATGCCCTCGGTGATGTGATTGCTCGCTACTGGATTCAAAAGGGATTTAACGTGATGCACCCCATCGGTTGGGATGCCTTTGGTCTTCCTGCTGAGAACGCTGCAATTAAGCGCAATGCAGATCCTCGCGATTGGACCTACGAGAACATCGCTGTACAGAAATCTTCAATGCGTCGCTATGCATGTTCCTTTGACTGGGATCGCGTATTTAACACATGTGATCCTGAGTACTACAAGTGGAACCAGTGGCTCTTTATCGAACTTCATAAGCGTGGTCTTGCATACCGTAAGGATTCAGCGGTCAACTGGTGTCCAGGATGCCAGACAGTTCTTGCCAACGAGCAAGTAGTTGCGGGTCTGTGCGAGCGTTGCGATAGCGCTGTGACGAAGAAGAAGCTCAATCAGTGGTATTTCAAGATCACAGATTATGCAGATCGTCTCCTTGATGACATGGAGCAACTTGAGGGCAAGTGGCCTGAGAAAGTTCTTCAGATGCAGCGCAATTGGATTGGTCGCTCACAAGGAGCCAATGTTAACTTTGTTATTGAAGGTCGCACTGAACCAGTAACGATTTACACAACCCGCCCCGAT
>JACCDW010244971.1_pt1 | contig 42279 bp, 41 predicted proteins | sample 7449781 | NCBI WGS metagenome assembly JACCDW01 (sample SAMN15323449, study PRJNA562643) | freshwater metagenome | isolation source: river surface water | place: USA:Blue River Watershed | collected 2017-08-18 | reverse complement strand
TTCTGCAAACGGAAGTCCCTGAGCACGTCACCGATTTCTTGACGAACTAAAACCATTGGAGCCTCCTATCACTCTGTAAGTAATTTACCTGTTCGGTATGACACAGATTAACCAAAGATGCTGAATGTCACCTGTGAGTTACAAAACTGTCAACCGCCGAGGTTGTCGAAATGTTCCAAGAGGTGCGCGATTGCCGCAGTCACCGTTTGCTGACGAATTTCTGAACGCGTTCCTTCAAAGGAGTGAGCGTAGACAACCTCGCCGGCTCCTTCCACTACAGAGATTCCGATAAACACGGCGCCAACCGGCTTGCCGTCTTGCTCATCCGGCCCGGCAACTCCGGTGGTTGCAATGCCGATCACCTTCGTTTCATCTAGGCCACAGCACTTCGAAAGTTTTCGGCGCACTCCGGTGGCCATTTGCGCCACCACTTCGGGATCTACCGCACCTTGATTCTCGAGCAACTGGCCAGACACCCCAAGCAGCTGTTGCTTCAGAACCGACTGGTAGGCAGTGATTGACCCCAAGAAGACCTTAGAAGCCCCCGAAACCTCAGTGATGGCACCAGCCAGCAGCCCGCCTGTCAATGATTCGGCGACAGCCAATTTGAGGTCTCTTCGCAGTAGCGCAGCAATGAGACGCTCGGCAGACATCAGCGCTTTGCCTTGGCTGCTGCAATCAGATATTGCAGACCCGAGTAGATGGTCAAAATGGTTGCAATGTTGACCAGTGCGAGTTCAAACGCCTCATAGGCGTCGCCCGGAAACCAAGCGGTTAGTGGCGAAACGACGAAACCGACCATGATGGCCTGCACAATCGTCTTGAGCTTGCCACCACCCGATGCGGCAATCACACGCTTCTTGATGACCACCAGGCGATAGACCGTGATGCCGAGTTCTCTAACCAGGATGACGACTGTGACCCACCAAGCAATTTCGCCGAGCACCGAAAGCGTGATCAGCGCGCCACCCAGCAGCGCCTTGTCGGCAATCGGGTCCAAGATCTTGCCGAAGTTAGTGATTAGGCCACGCTTGCGGGCTATGGCCCCATCGATGCCATCGCTTGCCATAATCACGATAAAAATCAGCACGGATAACCAGCGCATCGGTGATTCGGTGTCGGCAATGGCGACCAGCGACCAAACGAAAAATGGAACGGCCAGAATGCGCGCAACGGTGATCGCGTTGGGTAAGTTCCAAGGACTGTTCTGCGAGGTCGAAGGCACTACTGGCGACCCGTCAATTGCCAGGCATCCTCGTCGCCATCTTCGTCGTCACCGAAGCCATTGCCGCCCGAAATAATCGAGCGATCCTGCACGGCACGCGGAACAAATTCTTCGAAGTCACCGGCCGCTAGATTTCCAGTTGACTCAGGTGGCAGATCGATTACCGCGGCCGCATGCGAAACGGCGGTGCTGGCGCTCGCGCCCGGCTCCCCGCGCAACTGGGCAAGTACCCTCGGAAGATCTTCTGGCTGCACCAAAACGTCTCGAGCCTTTGACCCTTCGCTCGGGCCAACGATTTGTCGTGACTCGAGGAGGTCCATCAGGCGGCCGGCCTTTGCAAAGCCAACACGAAGCTTGCGCTGGAGCATTGAGGTCGAACCGAACTGCGAGTTGATGATCAATTCGGCAGCCTGCAAAAGAACCTCAAGGTCGTCACCGATATCGGCATCGACAATCTTGCTGACCACCGGCTCATCGACATCGGTGCGATACTCAGGATCCATCTGCTTTTTGACGTGATCGACGATTTTGTGAAGTTCGCTTTCGCTGAGCCAGGCACCCTGAACTCGCATCGGTTTGTTGGTGCCCATTGGCGAGAACAAGGCATCGCCTTGACCGATGAGTTTGTCGGCACCCGGCTGGTCGAGAATGACTCGAGAGTCGGTAACCGAGGTAACCGAGAAGGCTAGTCGGCTCGGCACGTTGGCCTTGATCAAACCGGTAACCACGTCGACCGAAGGTCGCTGGGTAGCCAAGACCAAGTGGATGCCCGAGGCACGAGCAAGCTGGGTGATGCGAACAATCGAATCTTCAACATCTCGCGGAGCAACAATCATGAGGTCGGCGAGCTCGTCGACAACGACCAATAGGTAAGGGTAAGGCTGCAGCACTCGTTTGCTGCCCTCTGGAACCTTGACCTCACCTGCAACAATCGCGCGGTTGAAGTCATCGATGTGCTTGAAGCCGAAGCTGGCCAGGTCGTCGTAACGCATGTCCATCTCTTTGACGACCCACTGCAACGCTTCGGCGGCCTTTTTAGCGTTTGTGATGATTGGGGTAATCAGGTGAGGAACACCCTGATAGGCCGCCAATTCAACGCGCTTAGGGTCGATCAAGACCATTCGCACCTCGGCTGGCTTTGCCCGCATCAAGATTGAAGTGATCATCGAGTTCACGAAGCTTGACTTACCAGCACCGGTGGCACCGGCCACCAATAGGTGCGGCATTTTGGCCAGGTTGGCGATCACAAAGCCACCCTCGACGTCTTTACCGATTCCGATGGTTAGCGGGTGAAGGCTCTTGGTGGCTACGTCTGAACGCAATACATCGCCAAGCGAAACGGTCTCGCGATCGGTGTTTGGGATCTCAATACCGATGAGGGACTTGCCAGGAATCGGAGCAAGAATTCGAACCTCGTTGCTGGCAACCGCGTATGAAATGTTGCTTGCCAAGCGAGTAACGGCTTCGACCTTGACACCCGGGGCGAGTTCGATTTCGTAGCGGGTAACTGTTGGGCCTCGTGAGAAGCCAACCACTGCTGCCTCGACACCGAATTCTTTGAAGACATTGGTAATCGCCGCGACGATCTGATCGTTGGCTGCCGACTTTGCCTTTGGCGGGGTTCCAGGGGCAAGAATGCTCAGCGGCGGCATGATGTAGGGACGAGTTGTTCGAACCGGCGCAGCAGCAGCCGGCTGCCCAGCCGAGGCCTCCTCGGCAGCAGCAGGCTGCACGAACTCTGCCTGAGGCACAGCAATTGGTTCGGTGACTGATTCTTCGTAGCCCGCGGCGGCCGTAGCATCGACCGACGGCACGTTGTCCTCGACAGGGTCACCAAATAGAACGTCTAGGTCGTCGCGCTCGTCGACAAAAGAGTCGGCAGGCACCAGCGGGGTGTCAAACGCTGGCTCATCGCCGGTCTTGCCCCTGCGCCACCATGGCACCTTGGTGCCATCAAAGGCATCAAGCACTTCGTCTTCGACGACTGGTTCATCGGCACGCGCACCCGATTCACCGAAAAGATAAACGCTAAGCTCGCGGAATCTTTGAGCGATGCGATTTGGCGCTGTCTTGGTCATGATTAGCAGCGAGCCAAACGCGAAAGCAAGTAGAACCGGCACAGCACCCCAGACGGTGAGGGTGTTTAGGAAGGCAACCGAAATAAGCCAACCGAAAAGACCACCGGCAATCGTGAGAGCCCACGGACCGCTAGACGGCTCGGGAATCTTGGCAGCGAAGACGTGGAAGAAGCCTGAAATCGAAACTATGAACAGGAACAAGCCGATACCAATGCGACCGTTATCACGCACGGTTGAAGGGTGGCGCATCAAATAGATCGAGAAGATGGCCATGATGACCGGCAGCGCGTAAGCCACCCGACCGAAGAGCATGCCGAAGGTGTGAGCATTCAACTCTTTGGCAAAGGGATCTTTGAACAAAAACCAGCTGAAGACCACACCCGCGATTGACAGCAAAAAGATCAGGAAAGGTAGACCGTCACGACGGTCTTCTTTGGCGATCTTGTCGGGGCTAAGCGCCCTGGCACCGGCGCCAACAGTGTGCGCCAAGCCCATCCAAATTGCGACCAGAATGGCGACAAACCCGTTTTGACCCGATAGTTGGCGCGGTGCGCGAGCACTGGGTGTTGCACGAGGTGCACGCGCAGCCGGACGAGCAGCCTTAGCCGCAGGTTTGCGAGGCGTGTTTGGTCTTCTTGTAGCCATGCTCCAAAACTAACAGCCACCCCCATCAGAACTGAGCAAGGCACGGCCTCGGGGCAGCGAAATAACTAGTCCTGAATAACGACCGGGATGATCATCGGGCGGCGACGGTGCGCCTTGTTGACCCAGGTTCCGATGGTTCGACGAATGACCTGCTGAAGGGCATACGCATCGCGCACTCCCTCGCCGGCTGCCTCGGCCAACGCACGCTCAATCAGGGGCTTTACGTCGTCAAAGACGTGATCGTCTTCGGCGAAGGCACGGGCACGAATCTCAGGCCCAACCTTTACTCGTCCGGTAGCTGCATCGACAACGCAGAAGATCGAGATGAAACCCTCTTCGGCCAGCACTCGGCGGTCCTTTAGGTCTTCATCCGTGATCTTGCCAACGGTCTTGCCGTCAACATAAAGCAAGCCACACTCAACCGCGCCAACCACCTCGGCGACGCCATCGACTAGATCAACAACCCAACCGTCTTCGGTGATTAGAACTCGTTCGTGCGGAACACCAGTTTGCTCGGCCAGCTTGCCGTTCGCGATCAGGTGACGATATTCACCGTGCACCGGCATCACGTTCTTTGGCTTCAAGATGTTGTAGCAGTACAGCAACTCACCGGCTGCAGCGTGACCCGAAACGTGGACCTTGGCGTTGCCTTTGTGGACCACGTTTGCACCGAGCTTGGTCAAGCCGTCGATTACGCGATAAACCGCGTTCTCGTTACCCGGAATCAGCGAGCTAGCCAGGATGACGGTGTCGCCCTCGGCGATTTCGATGTCGTGTTCCAGATTCGCCATGCGAGCCAAAACGGCCATCGGTTCACCCTGTGATCCGGTCGACATGTATACGAGCTGGTTATCATCCAAGTTTTTGGCTTGCTTTAGATCGACAAAGTCTTCGAGTTCGGCGTTTAGGTAGCCCATGTCGATTGCGATCTGCATGTTGCGCACCATCGAGCGACCGACCAAAACGACCTTGCGCCCGTTTGCCTTGGCCGCGTCGACGACCTGCTGCACGCGGTGAACGTGACTCGAGAAAGACGCAACAATCACACGCTTCTTGGAGCGCGAGATGATGTTCTCGATAACCGGGCCGATGTCCTTTTCGAGCGGGGTGAACCCGGGCACATCGGCGTTGGTCGAGTCGCTCATGAATAGATCTAGACCCTCTTCGCCGATGCGCGCGAAGGCACGCAGGTCGGTAAGGCGGCCATCGAGAGGCAGCTGGTCCATCTTGAAGTCACCGGTGTGCAAAACCTTGCCGGCCTTGGTGCGAATAATCACGGCGAGCGCATCTGGGATCGAGTGGTTTACGGCCACGAACTCGAGATCGAAGCCTGCCATTTGCTCGCGCTGGCCCTCGACAACGACCATCGAATATGGCTGAATGCGGTGCTCTTTGAGCTTGGCCTCAACAAACGCAAGCGTGAGGGCAGAACCAATCAACGGGATGTCTTGCTTGAGGCGCAACAGGTATGGCACACCGCCGATGTGGTCTTCGTGACCGTGGGTCAGCACTATTCCGATGACATCGTCAAGACGATCGCGAAGGTAGCCGAAGTCGGGCAGAATCACATCGATGCCGGGCTGGTGCTCTTCTGGGAACAGCACGCCGCAGTCGACGATGAGGATCTTGCCGTCAATCTCGAAAACGGTCATGTTGCGACCGATTTCTCCGATGCCACCAAGAGGGATGATGCGAAGTACACCCGGGCGCAGCTTGGCTGGTTCGGGAAGGGTTTGAACCAATGGTTCTCTTTTCTTTATCGGGTTGTGCCGGCAACCTTTGGCAGCGCACCACCGGCGGCTGCATTTCGGTCCGGACGGAAGTTGTCGAAGCTGAGACCAGTGATGGCTCCGACTAGGTCAATGTCTGCTTCGATGCGAGCTGCCTCGGCATCTTCTGGGCCAACCAAAGGCAAACGAACGCGAGGGCTAGAAATGACACCCAGGCCGTTCAAAATGTATTTGGCAGCCACCGTGCCCGGCACGTGAGTCATTGCGGCGCGCTGAAGCGGGTCGAGACTGTTGTGCACGTTTAGGGCGTGGTGGAAGTCGTTGCGGTTAGCTGCATCAATCAATTCGCGATAGGCAGCAGGCGCGATGTTCGCGGTCACTGAGATGCAGCCGGTTGCACCGATTGCAAGGTGAGGCAAGATGTTCGAGTCATCGCCCGAGAAATAAATTAGACCGGTTTCGTTCATGATGCGCGTCGCCTGTGCAAGGTCACCCTTGGCATCTTTGACCGCGATGATGTTTGGGTGCTTGGCGGCGCGGTGAAAGGTGTCCTGTGAAATCGCGATACCGGCGCGACCAGGGATGTCATACAAGATGACCGGCAGGTCGGTTGAGTCGGCAACCATGCGGAAGTGGGTGAGCACGCCGGCCTGGGTTGGCTTGTTGTAATAAGGCGTGACCACCATGATGCCGTCGGCACCAGCTCTTTCGGAAGCCTTGTAAAGCTGCATCGCGTGAGCGGTTTCGTTTGAGCCACCGCCGGTGATGATTTTGGCACGCCCACCAGAAACCGACTTGCCAACCTCGACGAGCTTGATCTTCTCGGCGTCGGTCAAGGTGCTGGTCTCTCCGGTGGTGCCGGTGACTACAACGCCGTCGGCACCGTTGCTAATGACGTAGTCAATTAGCTTCTCGGTGTCGGCCCAATCGACTTCGCCATCGGCGTTCATTGGGGTGACGAGAGCAACCAGGGTCTGGCCAAAAATGTTCTTGTGCGACATGCTTCAAGCCTAGCGGTTCAGGTATTTGACTTGGCGTGTGTTTCTGGCAAGGCTGTGAAGGTGAACCTGTTGCCAACGAAGGCCGATTTCAAGGATGCCTCTCGCAATCCCCTGAGAGATCTTGTCGCTGGGTTCACCGTTGCAATTGTGGCTCTGCCGCTTGCTCTGGCATTTGGAATCGCTTCAGGTCTTGGCGCTGAAGCTGGCCTAACCACGGCAATAGTCGCCGGCGCTTTGGCCGCCATTTTCGGCGGAAGCCGCCTTCAGGTCTCGGGCCCAACGGGAGCCATGACAGTCGTTCTGATGCCGATCTTTCATAATTTCGGTGCCAGTGGCGTGTTATTGGTCGGCTTGATGGCCGGCATCTTGCTCACCATCACGGCGTTTGCCGGAATTGGCGAACACGTCCACCGACTGCCCACCGCGGTGGTCGAGGGTTTCACCGCCGGACTAGCCATCGTGATTGCACTGCAGCAGTTTCCGTTTATTTTTGGCGTGCAACCGAGCGATTCCGAGAAGGTCTTCATAAAAGCTGGCGACGCGATCGCTTCGGCATCCTTCGCAGCAAGCACGCCACCGGTATTGATCGCTGTTGGCGTCGCGGCTGCCATTCTGCTGGTCTCTAAGTTCGCGCCGAGGGTGCCAACGGCTCTAATCATGGTTTTCGTGGCCACTCTCGCTTCAAACACGTTCGGGTTGTCAGCGGAAAGGATCGGCGACATTCCTAGTCGCATCGGCAACTTTGACCTTGGCTTTCTGCAATTCGAGAGTTGGTGGACTTTGATTCCATCGGCCGTCGCAGTCGCTGTTCTAGCAGCGCTCGAAAGCCTGCTTTCGGCAAAGGTCGCCGACCGAATGCGTGGCGGCGGCGAACGGCACGATTCAAATCGAGAACTGTTTGGCCAGGGACTGGCGAACATCGTTGTGCCTTTTTTAGGGGGCGTGCCAGCCACTGCGGCCCTTGCCAGAACCGCAGTAAATGTTCGCAGCGGTGCTAGTTCGAAACTCGCAGCCCTGGCGCACAGCGCTATTTTGGCGGCAGTGATTTTGTTGCTAGCCCCGGTGGTTGCCCAAATTCCGCTGGCGGCCCTTGGCGGCGTTCTGATCGCGACCTGCGTTCACATGATCAAGCCGACCGAACTTCTCACAATCGCTAGAGATTCTTGGGTTGACGTGATTCTGCTGGTGGCTACTTTTGCCCTCACGATTTTTGTCGACATGATTACCGCAATCGTCATCGGAATATTGCTGGCTCTGATCCTGCGTCGCACTCCACTGGCCAAAAAACTCGACCGAAGGTATCCACCCGTAGATGAAAAAGAAACCCTCGGCGATTAGACCGAGGGTTTCAATTTGAGACTCTGTTACGGAGCAACGCGGCCGTTGGCGTTGAATGCTTCGTAGGTGTAAGGCATCAACTTAGCCCACTCGTCTTCCATCTTCTCGGCGCACATTTCAATTTCGCGCTGAGGGAACGATGGGAAGTGAGTGCCTTCACGCTTGGTGCGCAGGCTCAAGAAGTTCATCAACGCACGGGCGTTCATGGTGACATACATGCTCGAATAGATGTTTAGCGGAAGCACGATGCGCGCAACCTCGCGAGCAACACCTGCCTCAAGCATGCGCTTGTATGACTCGTAGGCGTGAATCGACGCAGTGCGTGACTCTTGCTCAACCAGGGCAACCTGCTCGGCGCTGCCTGGCAAGAACTCGTAATGACCAGCTTTGCCGACCTGCAAAAGATTGCGATCTGCACCTGGAACATAGAAAACCGGGTTTAGCTCTTTGTAACGACCAGATTCTTCGTTGTAAGAGGCAATGCGGTGGCGCATGAACTCGCGGAACACAAAGATTGGCGCCTGCACGTAGAAGGTCATCGAGTTGTGCTCGAAAGGCGAACCGTGACGGTCGCGCATTAGGTAGTTGATTAGGCCCTTAGAACGCTTTTCGTCTTCAGCCGCATCGGTCTGAGCCGCGGCTGCCTCGAGGGTTTGTTCACCCTGAGTTGATACGCGCGCTGCAAAAAGAACGTCTGAGTCTGATGCGTTTGATCGGACTAGTTCGACGGTAACGTCGCTGCGAAATTTAATCTCTGACACCCCATTAGCCTACCCGTTTGACGCCCGTAAGAATTGGCAACAAAACACCCCAATCGCCTGCTGTGGCTTAGCCTTGAGTAATGCCCATCGAGACTAAATTTGCCATCGTCGCTGGCCTTGTGCTGATTGTGGCAATCGTTGGCTTGATTTGGAAGGCGAGAACTGGCCGATCAAAGCAGGTTGCCGGTGGCGAAATCATCGATCTTCGAGAGATTGGTGCAACCAAGAATGGGCAGCCGGTCACAAAGTTCGGCGAGCGCGTAACCTTTTTGCAGTTCTCATCTGAGATGTGCACCCAGTGCAAGCAGACAGCACGCCTATTTCACGAACTTGAAGAGCACACCCCGGATGTTCTGCACATCGAGGTCGACATCACGAACCGACTAGATTTGGCAAGCAAGTTCAACATTCTTCAAACCCCAACCACCTTGGTGCTCGACCACAACGGTCGAATCACATCAAGAATTGGTGGAGCAGCTAAACCAGAAACCATTCAAGACGAATTAGGGAGCTTTCACATCTAATGAGCGAATCAACCTCAACCCCGGCAGGAATCGACCCTCGTGGCCCACGTTTTGGTGCGGTCATTACTTCGGTTTTGCTTCTAATCACCGTTTTTCTAGGGCTTGATGCGGCTACCGCCGATGCAGCCTTTGTTTTGCTAGCCGTCATCACAGCCTCGTTTGCCTGGGGCGCAACCCAGGGAACCGCGAAGCACCCATACGGATTGATTTTCAAGAAGTTTGTGCGCCCACGCCTAGCAGCGCCGAAAGAGCTCGAAGACCCTCGCCCACCGAAGTTCGCGCAGGTCATTGGCTTTATCGTGGCCGGAATTGGTCTGGTTCTTGGCGCCTTCGACAACACCGTTGGACTAACCATTTTTGCCGGCATGGCATTTGTTGCTGCCTTCTTGAACGCAGCGTTCAACTTTTGCCTCGGTTGCCAGATTTACATTGGTCTAAAGCGCATTGGCGTTATCAAGCACGGCTAGTAAGCCTACTTTTCGCGTCGCCCTAGTTCTTCGGAGCTAGGGCGATTGCTTTTCTCATTGCCGCGCGAGCACGTCGGCGATCACCTGCGGCACTGTAGGCCAATCCAAGATTGAACCAGCTGTGCCAGTCTTCGGGGCGCTCTGAAGCGGCTTGGCGGAACTGCTCGAAGACCGCATCGGCCGAGGCTCGAATCGGGCGACCGCTTGGGCGGGTCTCAAAATTCATTTCCGGCCAGACGCCTTCTTGTTGCACCTTGCGCTCAAGAGCCTCAACGCGAGTGCCAAAGATAAATTCCTGGATGATTGCCCACAAACCAAAGGCCGGGAAAGCCAGAATCAGCAAGCCCATGATCTTTGCGAGAGCCGAATCAACCATGAGAAGTTGAACGCCGGTGTTGGCAAGCAAGACGATGTACATGACCAGCAGAGCAGCCATGACGATGGCGCCGACCTTGGTGGCGGTCATTAGTTGCTTGAGGCGTCGATGACCGACTGAAGACCGACAAGAAGGCCAGAAGCCTTGGCAGCAACCTGAATGCTTGCCATGATGCCGTGCGAGTAAGAGTTGATTGAACTGACTTCGTGGCTGATGGTCAAAACCTCGCTGGTGCCACCAAAGTGAATGTCTTGCTTGGCCGAAACTCCTGCCAAACGCAAGCTGTGGATTGGCACACCGGCAACGACCTCGCCGCGAGCGGTTTGACCGACGCCAGCGATTAGCGGTTGGGTCATACCCTTTCGAGCCTCATGAATCATTTCGGCGGTGCGAACTGCTGTGCCAGAAGGTGAATCGATTTTGCCGGCATGGTGAGCTTCGACGATTTCGATTGAATCAAAGAACTTTGCCGCCTGTGCTGCAAACGAACTAGCCAACATCGAACCGATTGAGAAGTTTGGAATTACCAAAACGGCAGCTGACGCGCTAGCAGAGAGCTTGCCTTCAAGTGCGGCTAGCTTTTGCGCCGACCAACCGCTGGTGCCGACAACAACTTTGAGCCCGTTGGCCACGCAGTAGTCGACAACCTGCTCGCTCACCTCGAGACGGGTCACCTCGAAAACAACATCGGCACCCAGAACTTCGCTTAGCTCGCTCTTTGAGTCGAGGGCCGCGTGCAGGCTGGTGTGCTGAGAAGCATCGATTAGGTCAAGCACAAGCTTGCCCATTCTTCCGGTGGCGCCGACTACGGCTACTTTGATGGTCACGGGTTAATCCTAGATAAAGTCTTTGAAAGTTGACTCTTTGATGTCGCCAACGGCAACGATTGAACGCTCGCGGCTGGCTAGGTCTGCGGCAAGCGATCGAACATCCTCGATTGTGACGGCGTTGACGTGACCAAGGGAGTCGTTTAGGTCATAGAACTGACCGTTAACGATTTCGGCTGCAACCAGGCGATTCATGCGAGCCGCGGTGCTTTCGAACTTGAGCGCCAGACTGCCCGAGATGTTGCCCTTGGCAAGCTCGAGTTCGTCTTCGCGAATGCCATCGACCGCAATCTTTTCAAATTCGGCGATCATAAGGCGTGTGACTTCTTCAGTCTTGGCTGGCGAACAACCGGCATACAAGCCGAAATAGGCCGCGTCTGAATAACCCTGATTGAAGGAGTAAACCGAGTATGCCAAGCCGCGCTTCTCGCGAATCTCTTGGAACATGCGCGAACTCATGCCGCCACCCAAGACGGTGTTGAGAATTCCCATCGCGTAGCGACGCTGGTCATCGGCGATAAGACCCTGCATGCCAACAAGGATGTTTGCCTGCTGAGTCGGGCGGTTGATGACATTGAGGGCCGAGCCTCGGGTCACTGGCACCTGACCAGCAACACGACGCTGAACCGGGTGGGCGACCTTGTTTAGATCCCAGCCAGCAGAAACCAAGCCCTGCTCGACTAGGTCGATGAGGTTTGCGTGGTTTACGCCACCAGCGGCAACCACGACTAGGTCTTGCGGGCGATAGTTCTGCTGATAGTGGGACCAAACCGCCTCGCGAGTCACGGCGTTGATGGTTTCGTTTGTGCCGCCAATTGGGCGACCGAGCGGGTGATCGCCAAGCACAGCGGCGCTGAAGGCCTCGTGGGCGACATCCTGAGGATCGTCGTCGTTCATGGCCAGCTCTTCGAGAATGACCGTGCGCTCGTTCTCAAATTCGGTTGGGTCGATCAGCGACGAGGTGAGCATGTCGGCGATGACGTCGACCGCTACCGGCAGGGCCGAGTCTTGAACCCTGGCGTAGTAGTTGGTGTTCTCTTTGCCAGTTGAGGCATTGGATGAACCGCCGACAGAGTCGAATGCGACTGCGATGTCTAGAGCCGTGCGCTTTTTGGTGCCTTTGAACAATAGGTGTTCAAGGAAGTGGGTTGAGCCGTGATGGCCATCGGTCTCATCGCGAGAGCCAACGGCAACCGAGAAAGATACCGAGACGCTTTGAGCGCCTGGCATTGACTCGGTTAAAACGCGAACACCGCTCGGAAGGATAGTTCGACGAATCGAACTTCCTCCCGAAGCGGTGAACGAGAGTTCGTTCTGGTCAAGCGGAAATAGAACTTCACTCACAGCTAAGCCCAGAACTTTCTTTGGTTATTTGGTCGATTACTCTTCGTCAGAGTCGGTGCTTGCTGCACCCTCTTCACCCTCAACGACTGGAGCAAGCGAAAGCTTTCCACGGTCGTCGATCTTGGTGATTTCAACCTGGAGCTTCTGGCCAACCTCGAGAACATCTTCGACGTTTTCGACGCGCTTGCCACCCGAGATCTTGCGAAGCTCAGAGATGTGCAATAGGCCATCCTTGCCTGGAACTAGCGAAACGAACGCACCGAAGGTGGCTAGCTTCACAACGGTTCCTAGGAAACGCTCGCCAATCTCTGGCACGTGTGGGTTAGCGATCGCGTTAACCGCTGCCTTAGCAGCCTCAGCAGAAGGACCATCGGTTGCGCCGATGTAAACGGTGCCGTCATCTTCGATTGAGATGTCTGCGCCGGTGTCTTCTTGGATCTGGTTGATCATCTTGCCCTTAGGGCCAATGACCTCACCGATCTTGTCAACTGGAATCTTAACCGCGATAACGCGAGGTGCGGTTGGAGCCATCTCGTCTGGTTCGCTGATTGCCTGAGCCATGACATCGAGGATGTGCAGACGGGCATCGCGGGCCTGAGTTAGCGCGCCACCAAGAACTGAGGCAGGAATGCCGTCGAGCTTGGTGTCTAGCTGAATTGCGGTAACGAAGTCGCGGGTACCGGCAACCTTGAAGTCCATGTCGCCAAGAGCGTCTTCGGCACCAAGGATGTCGGTTAGCGCTGCGTACTGGACCTTGCCATCGATGGTGTCTGAGATCAGACCCATTGCGATACCTGCAACTGGCGCACGAAGTGGCACACCAGCGTTTAGTAGAGCAAGGGTTGATGCACAAACAGAACCCATTGAGGTTGAACCGTTTGAGCCAAGAGCCTCAGAAACCTGACGGATTGCGTATGGGAAGTCTTCGCGCTTTGGAAGAACAGGAACCAACGCGCGCTCGGCAAGAGCACCGTGACCGATTTCGCGACGCTTTGGAGTGCCAACGCGACCGACCTCACCGGTTGAGTAAGGAGGGAAGTTGTAGTTGTGCATGTAGCGCTTTGAGGTGACCGGGCTTAGCGAGTCAATCTGCTGCTCCATCTTCAACATGTTCAAGGTGGTGACGCCAAGAATTTGGGTCTCGCCACGCTGGAAGATTGCTGAACCGTGAACGCGAGGAATAACTGCAACCTCTGCGTCTAGGGCACGGATGTCTTTTAGACCACGACCATCGATGCGGATGCCCTCTTTTAGAACGCGGGTGCGCATGATTTTCTTGGTTACCGACTTGTAAGCAGCTGAGAACTGAAGCATCTGAGCTTCGTCTAGCTTGCCCTCAAGAACCTCTTTGGTGCTTGCCTTTAGAGCATCGTCTGCATCTTGGCGAGCAACCTTGTCGGCGATCTGGTAGACCTTGGCAAGTTCTGCGCCAGCCTGGGCCTCAACAGCCGCGAAGACCTCATCGGTGTAAGGCAAGAAGGTTGGGTAGTCAGCAGTTGGCTTTGCAGCAACGGCGGCTAGGTCAGCCTGAGCCTTGACGAGAGCCTTAATGAAAGGCTTTGAAGCCTCAAGACCCTCGGCAACTACGCCTTCTGATGGAGCCTTGGCGCCAGCTGCGATTAGATCCATTGCGTTTTCTGAAGCCTCGGCTTCAACCATCATGATGGCAACGTCTTCGACGCCGTTCTCGATGATGACGCGACCGGCAACAACCATGTTGAAGACTGCGCGCTCTAGCTGCGAGTGCTTAGGGAAAGCAACCCACTGACCGTCGATTAGTGCAACACGCACGCCACCGATTGGGCCAGAGAATGGCAGACCAGCAAGCTGGGTCGACATCGAAGCAGCGTTGATGGCCACAACGTCGTAAAGCTCGTCTGGCTCGATAGCCATAACGGTTACTACAACCTGAATTTCGTTGCGAAGACCGTCAACGAATGACGGACGTAGCGGACGGTCGATCAAACGGCAGGCAAGAATTGCCTCGGTTGATGGGCGACCTTCGCGACGGAAGAAGCTGCCCGGGATGCGGCCAGCCGCATACATGCGCTCTTCAACGTCGATGGTTAGTGGGAAGAAGTCGAACTGGTCTTTTGGCTGCTTGCTTGCAGTGGTAGCCGAGAACAGCATGGTCTCTTCGTCGATGTAAACGGCTGCGGCACCCTGTGCCTGCTGAGCCAAACGACCGGTTTCGAAACGAATTACGCGCTTGCCGTATTTTCCGTTGTCGATGATTGCTTCTGTTGCTTTGATTTCTGGACCTTCCATGGTCCCTCCTCTTTTTCCTCTGTGCGCGAGCCAGTTGCCATTCGGCCTAATTGCTGGCTTGTGCGCGCGTGAGCGTTCGCGACAAGTTAACTTGCCCACATTGGAGGGATGCCCTGGTCTGCAGTAGAAAACCTTGACTTTGAATCAAGACCTACAACCGAAGACCAGCAAACCTGCCACGTCGCTCCCCTAAAGGCTACCAGAGCGTTGCGGCAAAGACCAGAGGCCGGAGCTTGAAATGCAGGCATTGGCTCAAGCTTCATGGGTGCTTTGTCCGGGTAAAAGAAAACCGCCCCACCCGAAGGTGAAGCGGTTTTCGTGAAGAATCGAAATTCGTCAACTACCGTGACAGGTTATCGACGTAGGCCTAGACGCTCGATTAGAGCGCGGTAGCGGTTGATGTCTACACCCTGTAGGTAGCCAAGAAGACGGCGACGCTGACCAACAAGGATCAACAGACCACGACGTGAGTGGTGGTCGTGCTTGTGCTCCTTTAGGTGCTCGGTTAGGTCCTTGATGCGCTGGGTCAAAACTGCGACCTGCACCTCAGGAGAACCGGTGTCGCCAGGCTTGGTGGCGTATTCGTTGATGATTGCGGTCTTCACTTCTGGAGCTAGTGACATATTTGTTCCCCTTTCAAAGGACTAACTGCGCGGCGCAAATAACGGAATGTTTTTGCTCTCTTTATCCGCGGCCGATACACGGCAACCTGACAATCCTAGAGGAATTTAGGCGGTAGTGCCAGTCTGGTTTTGAATTTGCTCGGTGGGGTCAGACTTCGCTGGCGCCTTTGACTTCAAAAGGGTGACAACAAAGTAGAAAAGCTGAATTGCAGCAGCCAGCCCTAGCCCCGGCAAGACCGCCAGGGCAACTGCAACCAGCGAGCTTTCGTCTGAAAGACTGAATTCGGCTAGTGCAGGCGCGGCTGCGACAAGAGATGAGATCAGAACCAAAACCGGCAAAATCATCAAGAGTAGCCACTTTGCGCCGAAACCCGCGTCACGCATTCGACGCACCAAAACCGCGAGGGTCGGCAAAAGCAAAAGCAAGCTGGCCACATCGCTGAACGGGCTTGGCTGCAAAGACATCGCAAGAGGGTTGCTGTCGCTGGTGGTTGGGAAAAACAGCGAGTCAACCGTGCCAAGCACGATTGATACGAGGAACGTGAAAAGAATGAAGTACCAATACTCCGAACGACTTGCTACTCCCCTGAAGTCTGCGTATTTGGTTAGACAGGTTTTGATAGCGCCTGCGAAAGTCATTTGATCTCCCTTGTTCGGTTAGTTCAAAGTGTAGCCAGCATGCCTACACTTCTAGTGTGAGCGACAAATCATCTGCACCCAAGAAAACCTGGCTGGCCAATAAATTCGATGCGAAGCGATTTTCGCTAATCCCCCTGGTTTTGGCAGTTCTCATTGCCTTCGAGACATTCAACCCGATCGACAAAGAGCCATACAGCGCAATCACCTCATTTGCAGTCACGCTCGGTTCGATCTGGGCAATTTGGCAGGGCACCAAAAAGCGTGCTTGGTGGTCGCTGGTTTTTGCGCCGATCCTTGCAATCTGGGCGCTGCCGCTCACCGGGGCGCAGGTGTTTATCTGGCTGGGCATGACCGCGAGTTTCTTTTTGCACGCCGGGGCGGCATTGGCCTTTGCAGTTGCCGCCTACGGCTTTATGGCCTTCGATCGAAAGCCCAAGAAATAGACCATGCCGGTCGAAGAGTTCTGGGCAGGTTTTAGGCCAAGGTGGCGAAAGCCATCTGGCTCGGGCTGTTCGTTCTCGACCGAGTTGGTTTTGAACCGACCGTTGAGCGAGATTTTGTCGAGATTCAATCAAAGAGAAGGTCTCGCCCTGATTTTTGGCCCAAAGTTCGAAGGCAAAATAGCCCAGGGTGGGCAGTTCAGTTACCAGGATGCCGCCGGGCAAACCCGAGCCGGAGCGTTCACCAGCATTCGGGTGCCGAAAAGCATTGAACTAGCCACCGAAGAGTTTGGTCTTATCTCGGTGAAATTCAAAGACCTCGGTTCAACGAGCAAGACCTCAATAGAGTTCAAAAAAATCACCGAAGATGAATCGGCTTGGCTGGCATCGATCGATGATCTACTGGCGCGAATTAGCCGCTAACCGCGAGTGTCAACACCAAGAATTTCGCGGATTTTGTCGAGGTCGCAGTTTATTGCCTCGATAAGTTCTTCAACTCCGTTGAATTTTGCAGACGGCCGAACGAACTCAATGTATTCGAGGGTCACAACTTTGTCGTAAAGATCTAGGTCTTTGCGATCTAGAACATGCGATTCGACTAAGCGTGGCACGGCCTGAAAAGTCTCATTGATACCGACCGAATGCGCAGCTGGGTAGCGCTGCCCATCGGCATAGAGCCAGCCGGCGTAAACGCCATCCAAGGGCAAATAACCCTCTGCGCTGCGAGAAAGATTGGCGGTTGGAAAACCGATGGTTCGGCCTATCTTTAGGCCATGCTCGATGACGCCCGTGTTGATGTGGTCACGGCCTAGCATGCTCGAGGCCTTGGCCACGTTGCCCTCATCCAAGATTTCACGGATGCGAGTGGTCGAGACTTTCTCACCATCGATAGCTGCGTGAGAGACCTCGCGAACCAGGAAGCCATGTTGAGCGCCGAGTTGTCGCAGGGTCGAAACATCACCCGCACCGTGGTGGCCGAAACGGAAACCCTCTCCGACCAAAACGATCTTTGCGCGCAGGGTTTTGACCAAAATTGTGTCGACAAAATCTGCTGGCGAGAGTGACGAAAGGGTTTCGTCGAAAGGCAAGGTTAAAGTCGCATCAACACCGGCTTCAAGCAAGAGATGGCGCTTTTGCAGCGGCCCAATCAGAGGTAACTTGGCGACCGATGGGTTGAGCAAGGCATCTGGGTGGCGATCGAATGTAACCACCACTGCAGACAAGCCGGCCTGCTCTGCGGCTTCGGTTAGCTCTGCCAAAAGTTTTAGGTGACCAAGATGAACGCCATCAAACTTGCCGATGGTGACTGCGGTGTCAGAAAAATCGTCTGGCACGCTGCCAATGCTTGACCACTGAATCACTTTTTAGCCCCAGAGCGGCGAAGCCAAACGAGACCCAAAATCGGAAGGATTAACGGGATGTAACCGTAGCCCTGACCAAACTTTGACCAGACCGAAGGGTGAGCGAAAAGTTCTGGATGGGTGAAACTCAGAACGCCGACGGCAATGACTCCGAGCAGTTCAAGCGAGACAGCAATCCAAGCGATTTTTGACCAGATTGGAGCCGATTTTGCCAAAGCGATTGTGGCCACGATGTAGATCAAGGCTGAGATCGCAGAAAGAGAGTAGGCCAACGGCGCTTGTTCGAATTCGCGGAAAAGTTGATACAAAGCCCTGGCCGTCGCGGAGATTGCAAATACCGCGTAAACGGCAATTAGTAGACGCCCAGCGCCCTTTGCCTTGTTGGTTTTAGCCATTTGACAAGCCTAACCAATCAAGTTGCGCCTATTGCTCAGGCGTTGGCAAATCGCTTGGAACTGGCAGACCCTTTGAAACCTTGGTAACCGATTCGAGGCGCAACTCATCAGCGAGGGGCAGAACTACCCCAGAAAGCAAGGCACCCTGAGAGTCCTGACGCAGCAGGTATTTAACCACGGCGCGCTTGACCAAAGTGTCTTCGCCACAGAGGAAGGCATCTACGGTAAAGCCACCAAGGTATTGCAGAGGCTGACCGTCGGCCATCACGTTAGCGACCGTTGAGTAGTTGTAGAGCGCTGCCGAGTAAGTTGTAAGTGCAACATCGCCTTCGGCCATTGCCATGAGTGCAGAGCCGTCATCAAATGAAACTGCTGAAACCTTTGAAGCCGAGTCATCGAGCTCCTGACCTTTGAGCCAAGCCTTAGTCGCCGCCAAGCCATTGGACTGCGCGGTTGGCAGAACATTAATTGGCAGCGAGCTAGCAGCGACGCCACCGTTGGCCTCGGTGATTGCCGGGTCGCTCCAGTTGTTGATCTTTCCAGAGAGAATTCCAGCGACAACCTCGGGAGTTATGTCAAGTGATGCGAGTTCGGAGTTTAGAAATGCCAAAACCGTGCCATCTTGAGCGAACGGAACTCGTTCGAATGGCTTGCAGGTGCTTGCAATCTGACCGGTGGCCGAAATGATGACATCTGCGGTTTCGTCGTTAGAGGCAAGCGGGTTGAAGGTCATGTCACTGCAAGAATCGGCCAACGCACCAGACCAACCGCCGGTCAGGTCAGCGACCGAGTCAGGGAAGGCTACGTCTACCGAACCGGGCTCGCAGGTTACTACCTGCTCTGCAAGCGCAGCAAGAACGTCAGGAGGCATGGGCGGGTCGCAGGCGGTTAGACCCATCGAGATTCCTAGTGCGATAACCGTGGCACTGATGGCCTTCTTGAACATCTTCATCTCCTGAGATTTTGAATCGATTTGAAACCAGCGAAGAGCACGACCGGCATTTCGGTCGTGCTCTTCCCACTTAGTTCGTGTTGCCGATTAGCCGATTAGTTCGATTAGGTTCAGCGCTGTGGTGCGTAGCTGACCATCGATTGCAACGTAACCAATCTTCGCGGCTTCGGCAGGTGCACATGACTTGACGAAGTCGGTTAGGAAGCCGGCTACTAGCTTGTCAGCTGCCTGACCGCGGCCTGCTGGAGCAAGTGCGTATGAGACTAGAGAAAGGTTGTAACCGTTCTTGATTGGAGCGGTGTACTGGAAGCTGACGACACCCTTCTTGCTAACGATCTGCTGCGCAAGGAAGGTCTTTGATGAGCGAACGTCTGGCTTGATGAACTGGCCAACACCATTCTTCAACCAGGCAGTTGCTAGACCCTGAGACATTGCGTCTGAAAGGTCGGCGTAAGCCAGTGAGTACTTGGTGTTCTTGACCGCGGTGGTTACGCCGGTGTTCTGGTTAGCTGCGGTTCCCTTGACTCCCGAGATCGAGTTGAAGGTAGATGCTGCCTTGAAACCCTTGCCAGCAGCTGCCTGAGCTAGGTAAGCGGTGAAGTTTTCAGAGGTTCCCGATGAGTCCTGGCGGTATACCGGCTGAATAGTCTGAGCCGGAAGCTTTGCACCCTTGTTGATTGCAACAATCGCCTTGTCGTTCCACTTGGTGATGTTGCCCAGGTAGATGTCGGAGATGATTGGAGCGGTTAGGTTGACCTTGGTTAGACCAGGAACGTTGTAAACCATGGCGATTGGGCCACCAACCAGCGGAATGTAGGTCATCTTGGCAGGCGCGTCGCCAGCCTTGTAAGGAGCGTCTGACATACCGAAGTTGGTTGCGCCTGACTTGAACTGAGAACGGCCGGTGCCCGAACCGGTTGAGGTGTAGACAAGGTCAGCACCAGAAAAGTGGGTCTTGCAAGCCTGAAGGATTGCGTTTGGGTAAGAAGCACCCGAAGCCTTGATGGTCTCTTTGGCCATGGCAGCTGGGCCAACGAGTGCCACGGTGCTGGCTAGAGCAACCGCTGCGATGATGCCAGTTAGAGAGCGTTTCATTTGTTTCTCCTTGATAGATGTTGGTCTTTCGACACTTCTATTGAATGACTCGCAAGTTAACCGAATGAACGGTTTGGGTGGCCTTGAGGCAAAGCCAAGGTGAACAATTGGTTACCCGAAGTGCCCGTTCACGTAGTCGTTGGTGCGTGGGTCAATAGGCTGCTCAAAGACCTGCTCGGTGCGACCGAATTCAACCACGTGACCGGGGTTGCCATCTTCGGCCAGGAAGAATGCAGTCTGGTCGGCCACACGCTGAGCTTGCTGCATGTTGTGAGTGACGATAACGATGGTCATCTGAGGAGCCAGTTCAAGAATGGTCTCCTCGATTCGTCGAGTCGATCCAGGGTCTAGGGCAGAACATGGCTCATCCATCAAAAGAACTTCTGGGTCCATCGCCAGCGAACGAGCGATACATAGACGCTGCTGTTGTCCGCCAGAAAGCGAGATTGCCGGGTCGTTCAGACGATCCTTGACTTCGTTCCAGATAGATGCGCGACGAAGCGAGGTCTCGACAAGCTCTGAAGCGTTGTCGGATTTGCGGCCAGATAGCTTTAGCCCTGAAAGCACGTTCTCTTTGATCGTCATGGTTGGGAACGGGTTTGGCTTCTGGAACACCATGCCAACCTTGAGGCGCACCTTGACTGGGTCAACGCCCTCACCATATATGTCTTCGCCGTCGAGGAGAACCTTGCCGCCGAAACCAGCAGATGGGATTAGCTCGTGCATGCGGTTGAGCGTTCGAATGAAAGTCGACTTGCCGCAGCCCGAAGGGCCGATTAGCGCCGTGACCTGGTTGCTTGGGAACTCGAGTGAGACGTTTTTGAGAACGTGACGCTCACCGAACCAGACGTTCACGTCTTCTGAGCGAAGGTGCGAGTTATTTAGTGTCATTTTCGCTTTACTTTCTGGCCTTTGAGCGGGTGCGTGACGCAAGTCGCGCGGTGGTGAACAGGATTGCTACCAGGATCATGATGACGAGGGCGGCACCCCAGGCACGCTGGATGCTCTCGTCAAATCCCATCGAAATGAAGCCAAATAGGTAGGTGGGAAGCGATGCCATGGCTCCGCTAAACAGATTGACGTTTGTACGGTCAGCGGCGAACGTGGTCAACACAAGCGGAGCGGTCTCGCCGATCACTCGGGCGATTCCAAGGAGCACGGCTGTCACCATTCCTGAGCGAGCGGCCGGCAGTGTCACCTGCATGAAAGCACGCCAAGCCGGAGCTCCAAGAGCGAGTGCGCCGTTGCGAAGCTCTTGAGGAACCAGGCGAAGAGCCTCTTCGGAAACTCGCGCAACCGTCGGCAGCATGAGTGGAATGAGCGCTAACGAACCAGTCCAACCCGCGTAGGTTGTGAGACCCGAAGCGATGAACGCGGCATAAATGAATAGACCAGAAACAACCGATGGCAAACCCGACATGGCCTGCAGCAGGGTGCGGATGATGCCCTTGGTCTTGCCCTGGGTTTCGGTTAGGTAGATGGCTGTCGCCAAACCCATTGGCACTGTCACTATGGTGGCTGTTCCGACGATGAGGAGCGAACCAATGATGGCGTGTCCCACGCCTCCGTAATCAAGACTGGTGTTCGGTTTGATGTAGTAGTTGTTTTGCGAAATGAATTGCCAGCTGAGCGCACGTGAACCGTTGTCGATTACCGACCAAAGGACCGAGAACAACAACACCACGATGAAGGAGGCGAAGAAAATTGTCACCACAACAAGCAAACCTTCAAGAATGCCGCGGCGGCCGTAAACCAGGATTCCGACCAGGGCAGCAGCGACAACCTGAATTGGCAAGAAGATGGCGAACAGCATGGCCATAAAGTCGATGCCGGTCGCGAAGAAAATTGCTAGGGCGATGGCTGCAGGAACAACCGAGGCTAGGGCCACTGCTGCTCGGGTCTTGAGCTCGATCTTGGCCCAGGGTGCCGACTCATTGCCCTTTGGGCGCTGAACCGGGCTTAGGTCTATTACTTTCTCCATGGCTGAGCCTTTGCAACGATGTATGAAGCCAATGCATTGATGATTAGCGTGAAGACGAAGAGAACCACACCAGCGGCCATGAGCCCGCCTACCTCTTCTGGCCCGGCTTCACCAAACTTTGAGATGATCATCGATGCAATCGAGCCACCCTTTGATTCAAGAATTTGGTACCAGTTGGTATCGAAAACCAGGTTCAAAACATAGAGAATGGCAACGGTTTCGCCGAGGGCGCGACCCAGACCAAGTAGCACACCACCGACTACGCCACCGCCCGCAGTAGGCAAGATAACCTTGCGAAGAGTTGACTCGCGGTTTCCGCCAAGAGCCAGCGAGGCGTTGATGATGTCTCGGTCCATTTGGCTGAAGATTTCACGGGTGATAGATGCGATGATCGGCACAATCATTACGGTCACGACAAGCCCAGCAATAAACGGACTACGCAAGAAGTTGTCGCTGTTGTTTTCGAAGATTGGAATCCAGCCGAACAAAGAGTTGAGCTGCTTAGACCAACCAGCAGCCACATCGGTGAACACGAACGCGCCCCAGAGACCCAACACGATAGACGGGATTGCAGCCATTAGGTCGACGATTAGCGTGGCTACTTTGGCAACCCGCTTGGGCGCCATGAACTCGATGAAATACGCAATTGAAATTGCCATCGGAACAGCTAGTGCCGTGCCAATCAGAGAGATGAGGATCGACCCCCAAAGCATTGGCCAGAGCTGCATTTTGATTGGGCTCAAAGAGGCATCCCAGGTCGAACCAAAGATGAAATCGATGATGCCCTGCTCGGCGAAAGTCGATGCCGAACGACTGACCAGGAAAACCAAAATCAAAGATACGATGACGATCGCAGAAAAGGCTGCGGCTCTGGCAACACCAAAGAAAACGCGGTCGGCTCTAGAAAATGGCTTGGCTGCGAGTTTGCGGCGCTCGGGAACCGGTCGATCGACGTTCAAAGTCATGACTAAATAGTCGCTTCGCCATGTGAAGGCAACCTTTTCACTAAGTGAACGGCAGGTGAATTAACTAATTAGTGCCGGTCCAAATTTGGTGCATGCGCACAAGCATCACTGCCACTGTGAGCGCGCCCACACCCAAGATCACCGTAGACCAGCGGGTGCGCTCAATGAGTGCCCAAAAGGCCGCGGCAGCCGGAATGAGCATGGCGACAAGCAAGTAGGCAAAGAATTCGACGGTATCTTGCTTGGCCCGGTCTCCCCCGACCACCAAAACAATGGATGCCACCAGTTGAACAACGAGCCCGACCTCGACAAGGGCCAGCGCACCGATGGTTAGACCACTCGGTTTGCGCCTGATCAATCCCAAAAATGCACTGAACAAACCGACAATCACATAGACCCAAAGTTGGGATTCGTAGAGCCAATTAATCATCGTTCGACCCCGCAAACACGACAAGAGACTTTAGGTCTTTGCCAGATTTGGTGAGCATGGCCACCAGGTTTCCGCTGGGACCAAAACCGGCGATTGGTTCTGCGGTTTCACCCGCCGCCTTAAGGCGCTTGCCATGACGCAAATCGATTTCATCTTGCTCAGAAAGCTCTCGTGCGACGAATTGCTGGCGGGCGGCCATCGAGATGTCGAGCACGTCAAGCGACTCTTGGGTTAGAACTTCTAGCGACTGGGCCTGTTCAACCAGGTAGCTGCCGATTTTGGTGCGACGCAGTGCAGTGAGGTGCCCGCCAACATCGAGGCTTGCACCAAGGTCGCGAGCGAGAGCACGGATGTAGGTTCCTGAGGTGCAGTCAATGACGGCGTCGAAGTCTAGAAAGGTGTTTTCGCCTTCGACCACTAGCCGGGGCTCGCCAATAACCTCAAAGCGCTTGATGGTGACTGGTCGCGCTGCAAGCTTTACCTCGTCGCCAGAGCGAACCTTGGCGTAGGCACGTTCACCATCGACCTTGATTGCGCTAACCGAGCTTGGCACCTGCATGATTTCACCGCGAAGCGCATCCAAGGCAGCTTGCAGTTTTTGAATTGTGATGGCAGACACCGCGTCGGCAGAGGCGACCTCAAGAAATTCGGACTCTTTGTCGTCGGTGATGGTTGATGCGCCAAGACGAATCGTAGCTTCGTAGGTCTTATCTTCGCCAACCAGAAAAGTAAGTAACTTGGTGGCCGAGTTGATGCCGATCAGCAGCAGCCCGGTGGCCATGGGATCGAGCGTGCCCGCGTGGCCGACCCGACGGGTGCCCGCAATCTTGCGAAGGCGAGCAACCACATCGTGACTGGTCCAGCCAGAAGGCTTGTCGATCAGAACCAGGCCAGAAGACACTTACTCGTCTTCCTCGTCGTATTCGTCTACGATTTGGCGCGGTTCTTTATAAGGGTTTTCTTCACCGGCCCACTTGGCTTCGGCGGCGATGCGAGCCACTTCGGCGTCGCGTGCCTTTGCCTCGGCCAATAGGTCGTTCATGTGAGCCGCGGTCTCGGGAATCTCATCGGCAATGAACTCGATGGTCGGCGTGAGGCGAATGTTGAGATTGTGGCCAACCTCGCGTCGAATCAAACCGCGGTTCTTGTCGATGATTTCACCGCTGCGCTTCTTGTCTTCAGCAGAACCATAAACCGTGTAGAAAATGGTCGAGTGCTGAAGGTCAGGGGTAACTTTCACATCGGTGATGGTGACGAAGCCTAGATCCGGGTCCTTTACGGCCTTCTCTAGTGCTTCGGCAACCAAAACTTTGATGCGTTCGGCCAGTTTTCTGGCGCGGGCAACGTCTACCATCAGTCAGATCCTTAGACGCGAGGCTTTTCGCGCATCTCGAAGGTCTCGATGATGTCTTCAAGCTGAAGATCGTTGAAGCCCTGAAGTCCGATACCACATTCGAAGTCGGTCTTGACCTCGGTGGCGTCATCCTTGAAGCGCTTTAGCGACTCAATCTTGAGGTTGTCAGCGATGACCTTGCCGTCGCGAAGAACGCGGGCAAGTGAGTTGCGCTTGATCGAACCAGAACGAACGATCGAACCAGCAATGGTTCCGACCTTTGAAGACTTGAACAGTTCGCGTACCTCTGCGGTACCAAGCTGTGCCTCTTCGTATTCTGGCTTGAGCATGCCCTTGAGAGCCTTCTCGATGTCGTCGAGGACCGCATAGATGACCGAGTATTGACGAATGTCGACACCCTCGCGGTCTGCGCGCTCTTTGGCCTTGTTGTCAGGCTTGACGTTGAAGCCGATGATGATTGCATTATCAACGGTTGCAAGGTTGACATCCGATTCGGTGATTGCACCAACACCACGGTGGATGATGCGCAGCTGAACTGAGTCGTCAACTTCGATCTTGAGTAGCGAGTCTTCAAGAGCTTCAACTGCACCAGAAACGTCACCCTTGATGACCAAGTTGAGTGACTCAACCTTGCCGTCTTCGAGTGCCTTGGTGAAGTCTTCGAGGCTGATGCGTTTGCGAGTCTTGGCGAGCAGCGCGTTACGGTCAGCGGCTTCGCGCTTCTCGGCGATCTGACGCGCCTGACGCTCATCGTCGGTGACCACGAAGGTGTCACCGGCTCGAGGAACAGACTGCAGACCTAGAACTTGAACCGGACGACTTGGCTCAGCTGCTTCGACAGCATTACCGTTCTCGTCGAACATGGCACGCACACGACCGTGGGCAGCGCCAGCGACGATTGAGTCACCAACGCGAAGCGTTCCAGACTGAATCAGAACGGTAGCGACCGAACCACGACCCTTGTCTAGGTTCGCTTCGATTGCCACACCGCGGGCATCCTTGTTTGGGTTAGCGCGCATGTCTAGAGCGGCGTCTGCGGTTAGCAGAACTGCGTCTAGAAGCTCGGCCATGCCCTTGCCGGTTAGAGCAGAGACGTCGACGAACATGACATCGCCACCGTATTCTTCGGCAACCAAGTTGAACTCGGTGAGCTGCTGGCGAATCTTGGCAGGGTTTGCGCCTTCTTTATCGGTCTTGTTGACCGCGACAACGATTGGCACACCGGCAGACTGAGCGTGGTTCAACGCTTCAATGGTCTGCGGCATAACGCCGTCGTCGGCTGCAACAACCAGGATGGCAAGGTCGGTAACCTGAGCACCACGAGCACGCATAGCGGTAAACGCCTCGTGACCCGGGGTGTCGATGAAGGTAATCGCGCGGTCTACACCGTCGTGCTGAACGTGCACCTGGTAGGCACCGATGTGCTGGGTGATGCCACCGGCCTCACCTGCGATCACGTTCGAGTTACGAATGGTGTCGAGCAAGCGAGTCTTACCGTGGTCAACGTGACCCATAACGGTGACCACCGGTGGACGAGCCACAAGGTCATCTTCGTCATCGTCGTAGTCGGTCGAGATGTCTAGACCGAAGCCTTCGAATAGCTCTCGCTCTTCGTCTTCTGGTGAAACGACCTCGATCTTGTAACCGAGCTCTTCACCGAGAATCTGGAAGGTGTCTTCGTCTAGAGAAGCGGTAGCGGTTGCCATTTGACCAAGGTGGAACAGCACGGTGATGAGCTGTGCCGCGTTGGTCTCAATCTTGTCTGCGAAATCTTGGATCGACGATCCGCGACGAATGCGGATTACGGTCGAGCCGTCACCGCGTGGAACAATCGCGCCACCAAGTGATGGAGCATTGCTTCTCTGTTCGAATTCTTCGCGCTTCGCACGCTTTGACTTGCGGGCCTTGCTCTGACCGCGTGCGCCACCCTTACCGAATGCACCCGCGGTACCGCCGCCGACACCGCGACCGCGACCACCTGGGCCACCGCCTGGACGTGAGAAACCACCGGCTGCTGGGGCGCCACCGGCACCCGGAGCACCGCCGGGACGCTGGAAACCAGCGCCTGCAGGACGTGGGCCACCTGAGAAACCACCTGGACGACCAGGGCCACCGGCACCAGCCGGACGACCTGCGCCACCAGGACCACCGGCACCAGCCGGACGTGGACCCCCTGGACGAGGAGTGCCGGGACGAGGTGCGCCCGGACGTCCCATGCCCTGTGAAGGTGCGAATGGATTGTTGCCTGGACGGCTTACCGGACGAGGAATTCCCATGCCCTGCGATGCAGCAAATGGGTTGTTGCCCGGGCGAGGAATGCCTGGGGTTGAAGTGCTTGGTGTTGCTGCCGGAGCTGCAGGCGCAGCGGCGGCTGGAGTAGCCGGAGCTGGAGCCGATGCCGCTGGGGTTGCTGCCGGAGACGCAGGTGCTGCAGGAGCGGCCGCTGCTGGAGTCGGGGCTGCTGGAGCAGCAGGTGCGGCTTCGGCCTTTGGCGCAGCCTTAGGAGCCCCCTTTGGGGCTTCTTCCTTTGGTGCTGCGTTTGGGAATGCGTCGCGGAGCTTCTTAGCTACCGGAGGGGCAATGGTTGAAGAACCGCTCTTGACGAATTCGCCGAGTTCTTGAAGTTTGGCTAGGGCAACCTTGGAATCGATTCCAAGTTCCTTAGCGATGTCGTATACGCGTGGTAGCGCCACTTTTGTTTCTCCTGTCTGGGGCCTTCCCTAGACAGGGCAGGCCGTTAAAGCTGTTGGGTACTCATTTCGAGTTACTCATTTGTTTGCCAACATCGTTTCTGCCTGTTCTTTAGTGAAAACCAGCCCTGATGTGTCGGGCTGACTCTTAAGTTTCAAAGCTCGAAAAAACGCTCTTCGAGAAATTGCTAACTCTAAACATTGCTGCGCTTGATGAAGCCAAGCCCCGCGGCCGGGCAAAGATTTGTTGTGATCGAAAATCAAAGAATTTGACTGCTCGACCACGCGAATTAGATTTGCACGCTCGGAACGCTGGCGACAACCAACGCAGGTTCTTTCCATTCTAACCCCTGCTGCGCTAAACGGCTAGAACTATTCGCCGTCGAGGATGCTGTCTGGCTGAATGTCGATCTTGGCGCCGGTTAGCTTGGCAGCTAGTCGAGCGTTCTGCCCCTCTTTGCCGATCGCAAGCGACAGCTGGAAGTCTGGGACCAAAACGCGTACCGACTTGGTTGCGGCATCCAAGGTGTAAGAGCTAGAAACCTTGGCTGGCGAAAGTGCGTGCGCGACGTAGGTCGGTAGGTCGTCGCTGTAGTCAACGATGTCGATCTTTTCGTCATTTAGCTCGGCCTGAACTGCGCGAACACGCTGACCAAGCTCGCCAATGCAAGAACCCTTGGCGTTGACGCCCGCTTCGTGAGCGCGAACAGCAATCTTGGTGCGGTGACCGGCTTCGCGGGCAAGCGAAACGATTTCGACTACCCCACTGGCGATCTCTGGTACCTCAAGAGCAAAAAGCTTGCGAACCAAGCTTGGGTGGGTGCGTGAAACGGTAACCTGAGGGCCCTTGGTGCCCTTGTTAACGGCAGTCACAAACACACGGATGCGCTTGCCGTGCGAGTAGTCTTCGCCCGGAACCTGCTCTTCTGGCGGCATGATTGCCTCGATGGTGCCGAGGTCGACGTAAACCATGTAAGGCTTTTGACCCTGCTGAATAACGCCGGCGACGATGTCGCCCTCTTTGCCCTGGAACTCGCCGAAGATGCCTTCATCCGAGATTTCGCGGAGGCGGTTGAAGATGACCTGCTTGGCAGCTGCCGCAGCAACGCGACCAAAGTTCTCTGGTGTGACTTCGGTTTCGCCAACGTTGTTGCCTTCTTCGTCGAGAGTCGGCGCGTAGATGGTGACGTGACCGGTCGACTTGCTCAGCTCTGCGCGGGCTGGGTCGGTGTTGCCGACGTGCTTGTGATAGGCCGCAAGAATGGCAGCTTCAATGATCGAAACCAAGTCGGCAAATGGGATTTCTTTCTCTCGCTCGATGAACTTCAGAACGCTCAAGTCGATGTCCATGAAAATGCCTCCCAGGCCGTTAGTTAGTTGTAAATTTACTGATTTGAAGCTTGTAGCGAAAGAGTTTTAGAGCAACTCAGCTAGAGCCGATTCTAGCTTGACCGCGCGACGCTCGCCCGATCGGCGATCCCAGAGATCGACTTCGCCGTTCTCGAGACCCTTGCCAACGATCACGATGTTTGGCACACCGATCAGCTCAGCATCGCCGAATTTCACGCCTGGGCTGACCTTCAGGCGATCATCCAAGATCACTGTCTTGCCCTTTGCCTCTAGCTCGGCGGCTAGTTTTTCGGCGGTTTCGTAGACGATTTCATCTTTGCCGGCAGCGACAACATAGATGTCGGCTGGCGAAACGGCCTCGGGCCAGATCAGACCCTTGTCGTCGCGGTTTGCCTCGGCCAAAACTGCCACCATGCGGGTAACACCAATGCCGTATGAACCCATGGTTACGGTAACGAGCTTGCCGTTTTCATCGAGCACCTTGAGGTCAAGGGCCTCGGCATACTTGCGACCGAGTTGGAAAACGTGACCAATCTCGATGCCTCGAGCAAGCTCAAGCGGGCCCGAGCCATCTGGGGCTTGGTCACCGGCACGAACCTCGGCAATGTCGGCGATGCCATCGGCACCAAAGTCGCGACCCTTGACTAGGTCAAAGACGTGCTTCTCAGACTCGTTTGCTCCGGTGATCCAGGCTGTGCCATCAACCACGCGTGGGTCTAGCAGATAGCGAATCTTTGAGGTGCCCTCTAGACCGAGAACTGCCTTGCCACCCTTGACTGGGCCGATGTAACCCTTGACCAAAGCCGGGTTCTTCGCAAAGTCCTCTTCGGTGGCTGGCTCGACATCGTTTGGCGAGAAAGCAGCTTCGGCGCGCTTGGCATCGACTTCGCGATCGCCCGGCAGGCCAACAACAACCAGCGAGCGCTTGCCCTCTGGCGAGGTAAGCGCAAGAACTACGTTCTTCAGGGTGTCAGCCGCGGTCCATTCACGGCCATCGGCACGCTTGACCTGAGCATTTGCTAGGTCGACCAATGAACTAATAGTTGGAGTGTTCGGCGATGGGTGAACCACGGCGGCTGGCTGGCCGTCGATTGGCAAAGCCTGAGGCGCAACGGTCGCAACTGCCTCGACGTTTGCTGCATAACCACCCGGCGAGCGCACAAATGTGTCTTCACCGATAGGGCTTGGTGACAAGAACTCCTCGGATGCCGAGCCACCCATGGCACCTGCATCAGCCTTGACGATTACGTATTCAACGCCGAGACGAGTGAAGATGCGCTCGTAGGCATCACGCTGAGCCTGGTATGCGTTGCGCAAACCTTCATCGGTGACATCGAAGCTGTAGGCGTCTTTCATGACAAATTCGCGTCCGCGAAGTAGCCCTGCGCGAGGTCGAGCCTCGTCGCGGTATTTGTTTTGAATTTGGTAGATGCAAAGCGGTAGGTCTTTGTAGCTCGAGTAAAGGTCCTTCACCAAAAGGGTGAACATCTCTTCGTGGGTCGGAGCTAGAAGGTAGTCGCCCTTCTTGCGGTCCTGCAGACGGAACAGGTTGTCTCCGTATTCGGTCCAGCGACCGGTTGCCTCAAAAGGTTCGCGTGGCAACAGCGCCGGGAAGAAAACTTCTTGAGCGCCGGCGTTTGCCATTTCTTCGCGAATAACCTGCTCGATTTTGGCTTTGACGGCTAGGCCGAGCGGCAACCAAGTGTAAAGGCCTGCACCGGCACTGCGGATGTAGCCTGCGCGGAGCAAGAGCTTGTGGCCGGCTACGTCGGCGTTGGCTGGGTCTTCACGCAGAGTGCGCAGGAAAAGATTCGAGAGGCGAATTGGCATTGTGCCAGTTTACCCCTAGCTCACCCGATTACTTTTGAGCAACCACCACGGTAGGGCTACCAACCAGAGATGGGTCCATCTCGGCCGCGAGGCGGTTTGCCTCTTCGATGAGAGTTGCAACGATTTCGCTTTCGGGCACGGTCTTGATGACCTCGCCTTTCACGAAGATTTGACCCTTGCCGTTACCAGAAGCAACACCGAGGTCTGCCTCGCGTGCCTCGCCAGGACCATTGACGACACAGCCCATGACGGCTACGCGCAAGGGAACGGTGAGTTTTTCAAGGCCGGCGGTGACATCGTTTGCCAAGGTATAAACATCGACCTGCGCACGACCACAGCTTGGGCAGCTGACGATCTCTAGTTTGCGAGGTCGAAGATTCAACGATTCAAGAATCTGCGAGCCAACCTTGATTTCTTCAACCGGTGGAGCCGACAGCGAAACTCGGATGGTGTCGCCAATGCCCTGTGCCAGAAGAGCCCCAAAAGCCACGGATGACTTGATGGTTCCCTGGAAAGCCGGTCCAGCCTCGGTTACGCCGAGGTGCAGTGGCCAGTCGCCTCGTTCAGAAAGCAATTGGTAGGCCTTGACCATTACGACAGGGTCGTTGTGCTTGACCGAAATCTTGAAGTCGTGGAAATCGTGCTCTTCGAAAAGGCTTGCCTCCCACACGGCAGACTCGACCAGCGCCTCGGCGGTTGCCTTGCCGTATTTTTGCAGCAGTCGAGGGTCTAGCGAACCAGCATTGACACCGATGCGAATTGAAACACCCGCGTCTTTTGCTGCCTTGGCAATCTCGCCAACTTTGTCATCAAACTGACGGATGTTGCCCGGATTTACGCGAACCGCACCACAACCGGCATCGATTGCCTGGAAGACGTATTTTGGCTGGAAGTGAATGTCGGCGATCACCGGAATCTGCGACTTGCGTGCAATGAGCTGAAGGCGATCAGCATCGTCTTGGCTTGGTACGGCCACGCGAACGATGTCACAACCCGAAGCGGTTAGCTCGGCTATCTGCTGCAGGGTTGCGTTGACATCGGTGGTTGGTGTGGTGCACATCGACTGCACCGAGATTGGGGCATCGCCACCAACGGCAACCTTGCCAACCATTATTTGGCGGGTCTTGCGACGCGGCGCAAGAACAGGAGGCGGTGCCTTTGGAAGACCTAGATTTGTGGCGGCCACGAGAGCTCACTTTCGATTGCTGTTGCCACAATCATAAACAACCTTTAGTAGCTAATTGGGTTGATGATGTCGGCGACGATTAGAACCGCACTCATTGCCATGAGCAAGATAAAAACGAACCAGGTTGCCGGCATCAAGATTGCGGTGTCAACCGGGCCTGGGGCCGGTTTGCGCAAGACTTTGAAAATGCCACGCTTGATCCATTCGTAAACGCCACCCGCGATGTGCCCGCCATCAAGCGGCAACAACGGCAACATGTTGAAGGCGAATAGTGCGAAGTTAAGCGAGGCCAGAATCAGCAAGCCCGTTGAAAGTTTTTCGAGCCCCGAGGCGGTTTCGGAGGATGAAACCTGACCGGCAATTTGACCGATGCCCACGATTGAGATTGCGCCAGAAGTTTTGCGCGGTTCGCCAGAAAAGGTTGCGACGGCAGTTTCGGTAAGTTGCTGAGGCAAGTGGCCAATCATGTCAAAAACCTGGCCAACCGAAGCGGCCGATTGAGTTAGCGAGGTGCCAAGCGGAAGTGGTCTTAGCTCGGTGCCGAGGGCGATGCCTAGGACCGGAGTCGAGATCAGGATTGGCTTGCCGTCGGCATCAACTTCGAGAGAACCATTCGAGCCAACCTTGCCGCGCAAACCCGTTGCCGGAGTGATGTTTAGCGTGACTAATTTGCCCGAACGCTCAACCACGATCTCGGCGGCTACCGAGGTTTTCATTAGGTCGGCGAGGGCCTGCCAGTCAGCAACCGGCGCACCTGCGTAAGACACAATTTTATCGCCGGCGGCAAGCCCAGCCACTTTGGCTGGCGACTGTGGGTCAGACTCCTGGCAAACCTGCTGAATGGTCGGGTCGAAAATGACACACTGACTGACCTCGCCCACGGTGAGTGAGCGCTGTTGAACGCCGATGCCCGAGAATGCCACCGACATCAGTACCGTGCCGAGGATCAGGTTCATGAATGGGCCACCAAACATGATGACCAAGCGCTTGTAGACCGGCAGCTTGTAGAACATGCGACTTTCGTCGCCAGGACCTACGTGCTCTTCGTGCGCGTGTCTGGCACTGGTGATCATGCCACTAAAAAAACCTTGACCCTCTTTTTGGCCGGGCTTCGACGGCACATACATGCCGATCATTGTGATGAAGCCGCCGAGGGGAATTAGGCGAACCGAGTATTCGGTCTCGCCAATTTGCTTAGAAAAAAGCCTTGGGCCGAACCCGATTGCGTATCGAGGCACCTTGATGCCAAAAAGTTTTGCTGGAAGAAGGTGCCCGAGCTCGTGCAGCCCGATTGAGAAGCCGATGCCTACTGCAACAGCCAGAATGCCTAGAACGTAGAGAAGAGAATCGGTCACGACTAAACCCTAACGCTGGTGTCTGACAATTTGCCTAGCAAGCCTGGGCAATAAAGCCGTTGGCCCGATCTCGGGCCCAGACCTCGGCCGCAAGCACCGACTGCAGAGAGAGTTCCTTGTCGGCCTCATGCGCGTCGACGACTCGCTTTACGAGGTCGACAATCTGATTGAAGCCGATCTTGCCCGCGTGGAAAGCCTCGACTGCTTCTTCGTTTGCGGCGTTGAAAACGGCGGGATAGGTGAGCGCGGCGGAGCCGACCTGGCGAGCCAGGCGAACCGCACCAAAAACCGATTCATTGAGCGGTTCAAAGTTCCAGGTTGCGGCTTGAGTCCAGTCACAAGCTGCTGCAACATTGGGCACACGGTCTGGCCAAGACATTCCAAGCGCGATCGGAAGCTTCATGTTTGGTGGCGAGCACTGAGCCAAAACCGAACCATCCACGAATTCAACCATCGAGTGAACCACCGACTGCGGGTGCACGGTGACATCGATGCGATCAAAAGGAATGTCAAACAAGAGGTGAGCTTCAATGAGTTCAAGCCCCTTGTTGACCAAAGTTGCCGAGTTAGTGGTGACGACCTTGCCCATGACCCAGGTTGGGTGCGCTAGCGCTTGAGCCGGAGTAACGGCATCCAGTTGCTCCCGTGACCAACCGCGGAAAGGGCCGCCCGAAGCGGTGAGAATGAGCTTGCGGACTTCGGCCTTGGTGCCACCTAGCAGGCACTGGGCAAGCGCAGAGTGCTCGCTGTCGACCGGCACTATTTGACCTGGAGCTGCGGCTTCGGTTACTAGCCGACCGCCGACAATCAGCGACTCTTTGTTCGCTAGCGCGAGAGTCTTGCCGGTTTTGAGCGTTGCAAGAGTTGGTGCCAGACCAATCGAGCCGGTGATGCCGTTGACGACCACATCGGCGTCGGTTTCTTCGACCAAGCGGGTAGCAGCTTCGGCCCCCTGAACCGCGCGCACTCCCCCGAATTCTGAGCTTTGCTGATCGAGCAATTCTTTGTTCTGGCCAGCGGCAAGACCAACCAGCTGAAAACGGTCAGGATTTGCTGCAATAACCTCGAGGGCTTGGGTGCCAATCGAGCCGGTTGAACCAAGAATAATCACGCGACGCATGGGTCAATCTTGCCACTTCACTGAGAGTTTTCGGTCATGGGCTTGGATAGCCAAACCCGAGGCTTAGACTTTTAGTTATGAGCGAGTTTCCAGTCGCGCAAGAGCGCAAAGTAGTCACATCAATCCCCGGCCCTAAGTCGCAGGCACTTCATGCGCGCCGCCTTGATGCTGTATCGGCCGGAGCCGGTGCCGCACTTCCTGTCTACATCGAAAAGGCGCATGGCGCCATCGTGGTTGACGCCGATGGAAACCACCTGATCGACCTTGGCGCGGGTATTGGCGTAACCACAATCGGACACACCAACGACGCTGTGGTTAAGGCCGTGCAGGAGCAGGTCGCAAACCTGACCCACACCCTTTTCACCCTGACCCCATACGAGCAGTATGTCGAGGTTTGTGAGCTTCTAAACAAGAACACCCCTGGTAGCCACAAGAAGAAGTCGGTCTTGTTCAACTCGGGTGCTGAGGCCGTTGAGAACGCGGTCAAGATTGCCCGCAAGGCAACTCGCAAGAACGGCATCGTCGTTTTCGACCACGCCTACCACGGTCGCACCAACTTGACCTATTCGATGAACTTCAAAGCCGCGCCTTATGGCAACGGTTTTGGCCCAATGGCCGGCAGCATTCAGCACGTTCCGATGTCTTACCCGTTCCGCGACCCAGCCGGCATGACCGGTGCCGAGGCCGCGCAACGGGCAATCACATACATTGAAAAGCGCGTTGGCCTTGAAGACCTAGCAGCGGTAGTTATCGAGCCGATTCAGGGCGAGGGCGGCTTTATCGTGCCGGCACCGGGCTTCTTGAAGACGTTGAGCGACTGGACCCACGCGAACGGCGTGGTTCTAATTGCCGACGAGGTTCAGTCGGGCGTTGCCCGCACCGGCCGCTGGTTTGCTAGCGACTGGGAAGAGGGCTTTGAGCCTGACCTAATGACCATCGCCAAGGGCATCGCCGGCGGCATGCCGATCTCGGCGGTTACCGGTCGCGCCGAAATCATGGATGCATCACACCCTGGCGGACTTGGCGGAACCTTCGGTGGAAACCCGGTTGCTGCTGCAGCTGCCGTAGCCGTTTTGAAGCAGATCGAAGCTGGAGGCGTTATCGAACGCGCCCAGCAGATCGAAACCCTGCTCAGCGCTCGCCTAAACGAACTGAAGGCCAAGTACCCGGTGGTTGGCGATGTTCGTGGCCGCGGCGCAATGATGGCGATCGAGTTTGTTGAACCTGGCACCTCGAACCCAAACCAGGCTGCCGTAGACAAGCTAGTGAAGCACTGCCACTCAAACGGCGTGCTCATCTTGAATGCCGGCACTTACTACAACGTGATTCGCTTCTTGCCACCTTTGGCAATCAGCGACGCCTTGCTAAACGAGGCCATCGATGTCCTAGAAGAAGGAATCAAGAGCCTCTAAAAGGTTTTGACTAATCCCCTTAGGCTTTAGGTCTAGGGGGATTTTTCATGTCTGATTCACAACCATCTTTTCTTGCGCGCCTGTCTGGTGCCTTTGCTATCTCGAGCGCACTGTTTTTTCCGGTGCTGCTTTGGATCGGCATCAGCGGCGCCATCCAACAGGGGCAACTGGATACCCTGAATCACACGCTGGTTTGGGCCGTGAATAGCCTCGATGCCATCACCTTCAGCGTGGCACTCATCCTGGTGGTCATTTTCGTAATTGCTTACCCGGTGGAACGCTGGCTGATCAGGCCGAGCCAGAGCAAGTGGCGTGCGGCGAGCACGTATGTTTTGGTATTTACCTTTGTGTCTATAGCCGGCATGGCTTGGGCTTTGCTGCGCATCTACGTGTTCCAAACAAGGACCACCGAGATAATCGGCGCAATCGTTGCCTACGCCGCGTTCGTGGCCGGAATCGTCGCTTTTTTTGCGCGAGTGCTCTACCCAAGCATCGTGAAATTCAAGAAAACCAACCTCACCATTTCGGCGCTGCTGATCGCACTGGCAATAGCCGGTGCCGCAACCCCAACCATCACCGCCAACGCCTCGGTGGGCGAAGGGTTTTATCCAAAAACCCTGACGGGTGAAATTGCGCGCGGCACATACGAAATTAATGAGGCAGACGGCAGCGGAGGAACCCAGTCAAATAACGGCACTTTTGTGCCAAATGGCGAGGCTTATGACGACGGGGTCTATTTCGCCTGCTCTGAGCCCGCCTCGCAGAAATACCAAATTATTGTTCGAACAGCCGATTATGCGACGACCTTTGCCGACTTCACGGTTGTCTGCAAAACCACCAACCCGGTTTACTCCAAGATAAATCTTGGTTCAAAAAAGGCCGAGGTTAATGTGATTGTTGCCGGCGTGGCCAACTCAGAGAACGATTTCGTTGGCACCGTCAACGGTAAGAGCACCCACCCAGACGCCTATGCGATCTTGGTTGCCGGCGTTACTTACTGAGGCGCTTTTGCTTGATTGAGGTGCGAATCTGCACCGTCATCACGATTGCAATCGCAAGGATGAAGACCGCCGAACCAATCACGTTTGCCTCGGCTGGGATGCCTCGGGCAGCAGCCGTGTAAACGAACTTGGGGAACGTTGTCTCGGGACCTGCGTTGAAGTTGGTGATGATGAAGTCATCGAAGCTTAGTGCGAACGCGAGCAGCGCAGCCGAGATGATGCCTGGCAAAAGCAACGGGAATGTGATCTTCCAGAAGACCTGGGTTGGCGAACCGTAAAGGTCTCGACCAGCTTCTTCGAGCGATGGGTCTAGCGATGCAACACGCGCCTTGACCGTGACAACTACGAAGCTCAAGCAGAACATCACGTGCGCGATGATGATGGTCAACAGGCCCTTTTGGGTGCCCATGCTCAAGAACTGAGATGCCAGGCCAGCACCAAGCACTACCTCTGGCGTTGCCATCGGCAAGAAGAGCAGCAGGCTAACCGCAGAGCGGAACTTGAAACGGTATCGAACCAGCGCGATGGCGATCATGGTGCCGAGCGTGGTGGCAATCACAGTAGAGATCACACCGATCAGCACCGAGTTGGCGAAAGCTTCACAAACGCCTTGCTGGTTGCAAACGCCGGTCCACTTGTCGAAGGTGAATCCGCGCCAAGAAATATTCGATTTGACCGAGTCGTTGAACGAGAACGCGAAGGTGTAACCAATCGGAATCAGAAGGTAGATGATTGCCAGAAGCGAGTAAATCGCTAGCGCGTATTTTCCAAACGAAAACTTTCTCACAGCAGGTCATCCGTTCCGCTGCGCTTCACATAAAAGGTCACGAGCAACAGAATCGCCAACATCAACAACACGGATAGCGCCGAAGCTGCCGGGTAGTCGTTGATCTGAAGGTAGTTGGTCTCGACAACGTTTCCGATCATCGCGGTCTCGGTTGAACCCAAGAAGTCGCGGCTGGCGTTTACGTAGTCGCCGGCAATCGGAATGAAGGTAAGCAAAGTTCCCGAAATGATGCCAGGCAGTGAAAGCGGCAGAGTGATCTTGCGGAAAGTGGTTGCCGGGCTGGCATACAGGTCGGCACCGGCCTCAAGATAACGAATGTCGAGGCGCTCGAGGGTTGAATAGATCGGCAACGTCATGAATGGGATGAACGCGTAGGTGAGGCCAAAGATGACCATGAATGGCGTGCCAACCAAATACTGGTTGCCGGCTAGGAGCCCCGTGCTCTGCAAGGTGTTGACGATCCAAGACTCGTTCGAAAAGATCTGCTTCCAGGCGATTGTGCGAAGCAAGAAGCTGATGAAGAATGGCGCGATTACTAAGGTGAGCATCAGGCCTTGAAGCAGCGGGCGACGACGTGCCTTCACACCAATGAAATAGGCCAGCGGGTAACTGATCAGCAAAGCGAATACGGTAGCCGCCAGGGCGTAGGCAAAAGATCGAAGGATGTGCGGCCAATAGCTTTCGATTACCAACCAGTAGTTTTCAATCGCAAAACCATACTGGTATCTACCGATTTCGCCGCTTGCATCGGGAACCTGAAGCGAGGTGATGATCAGCGAAAAGAGTGGTGTCAAGAAAAATAGGCCGAGATACATAAGTCCGGGTAAGAGCAAAATCCACGCGACCCGACCTGACTTGGTTGGAGCCTTTGCCGATGGGCCAGTGTTTTGGCCGAACGCTGCAAATGCCATCGCTAGATCACCGAAATTGATTCGGTTTGGCTGTTGGCCGGAAGATCCGCTAGACCGAAGCTGTGCTCAACCTTCCAGCTAACCCAAACCTTGGCTCCAAGTTCTACCACTGGGCTCTTGCCAACGTTCTGAGCGAAGACCGTTACATTGCCAATGGCCGGAATCTCAATCAAATACTGGTTGCTGACGCCGGTGAAACGAATGTCAATGATTTCGCCTGGACCAATCAGGTTCGAATCTGAGGTGCGCTGCGGCTCTTCTTCGTGGAAGAAGGCCTTTTCAGGGCGAACACCAATCGCAATCGTGCCGGTGTGGTTTTCGGCACGTGCTTTTGGAACGGTGATCTTGTTGCCAGAAACGTTGATGCTCACTGACTCGGCGTTAGATTCGGCAACCTCTCCGACGAAGAGGTTTGACTGGCCCAAGAACTTCGACACGAAAACGGTCTTTGGTCGGTCATAAAGCTTTTCAGGCGCACCCATCTGCTCGATGCGACCCTTGTTCATCACGGCAACCGTGTCGGCCATGTCCATGGCTTCTTCTTGGTCGTGGGTCACGTGCAAGAAGGTCAGGCCCACTTCCATCTGGATGGCCTTGAGCTCGATCTGCATCTGGCGACGTAGCTTGAGGTCAAGTGCACCGAGCGGCTCGTCGAGCAGCAACAAGGATGGACGGTTGACTAGCGCTCTGGCTAGAGCCACACGCTGCTGCTGACCGCCCGAGAGCTGCTGAGGCTTACGCAAGGCCAGGTGGCCAAGCTCAACCAAATCTAGAGCCGCTTGCGCCTTAGGCATCGGGTCTTCGATCTTGCGTTGCTTCAAGCCGAAGGCCACGTTTTCAAGAACGCTCATGTGCGGAAAGAGTGCATAGCTCTGGAATACGGTGTTGACGGGACGCTCGTGCGGCTTGGTTGCCGTGATGTCTTTGCCACCGATCAAAATCTGGCCGCTGGTCGGTTCATCCAAGCCTGCAACCAAACGCAAGGTTGTGGTCTTGCCACAACCCGATGGGCCGAGCAACGCAAAGAATTCACCCGCAGGGATGTGTAAATCGAGATTTTCGATTGCTGTGAATCCCGGATATTCCTTGCGGATACCGATTAGTTCTAGATCTGCACCTCTGGCAACAAACTCTGTTGCCAACTTATGCACCCAGCAAAATCTTCTGGAAAGCAGAAGTAAACTTTTGCTCTTCAGAACCGCTCAAGGCGCGGAAAGCGTGGGTCTTGGCCAAGGTTTCTGCACTTGGGAAAATTAGCTGGTTCTCAGCCAAGGCCGGGTCAAGCTTGATGGCCTCCTCTTTTGCACCAACCACAGGGGTAACGTAGTTCACCCAAGCGGCCAACTCGGCAGCGTTTACTGGGTCGTAGTAGTAATTCATCAGCGCTTCGGCGTTCTTCTTGTGGGTAGCACCCATCGGGATTACGAACGAGTCGGCAGAAATAGTTGCGCCAGATTCTGGGAAGACAAAACCAAAGTTGTCGCCATCGGTCTCGGCATTGATAACGGTGATGTCGCCAGACCAGGCGACGGCAGCGATGGTGTCGCCGTTCTTTAGGTCTTCAAGGTAGCTGTTGCCCTTGATCTTTGCGATTTGACCGTCGTTGACCTTGCCCTCGAAGAAGTCGAGTGCGTTCATGAATGCGTCTAGGGTCAGGCTCGACTCGCTGGTGATGTCGATACCCTGCTCCAAAAGAATCAAGCCAATGGTGTCGCGCATCTCAGATAACACACCAACTCGGCCCTTGAGCTCAGGCGCCCATAGGTCGGCCATAGTGGTCGGGGCATCTTTGCCGGTTGCAGCCTTGTAGGCCTTTTTGTTGTAACCGATGCCCGAAAGAATACCTTGCCAAGGCAGCGACTTTTCGCGCTTAGGGTCAAAAGAGTTTCCTAGGTAGGCAGGTGCGAGGTTGGCCTTGTTAGGAATGTTTTCTTCATCGAAAGTTTGCACATAGCCAAGGTTGACTAGACGAGCGACCAACCACTCAGTTGGGCAGGCAACGTCGGCACCGATGTCTTGGCCAAGCGCGAGCTGGTCTTTCACCTTGCCGTAGTAGCTGTTGTTGTCGTCGATCTCAATCTTGTATTCGACCTTGATTCCAGACTGCTCTTCAAATCGAGCGAGGGTCGGGTAGGTCTTGCCGTCTTCTGACTCATCCATGTATGCCGGCCAGTTGTGCCAGACCAGAGTCTTCTCGGTGTCAGAAACATCGGTTGCCGGGGTCAGTGCGGTTGAAGTTGAACCACCAGGCGAACAGGCGGCGAGAGCAAGAGTTGTTGCTGCTGCGCCCGCGCCGGCCAGAGCCGCACGTCGAGTCATTTGGTGACGGCGGGCCATTTTGACCAAGTCGCGCATCATTGGGTCTTCTGGAAGAGGCTTATTCATTGCCGTGACTCCTATACAAGAGGGGCCAACATTGGCCCGACCAACACAACCAAATGCACCCTAAAGCGCATCTACTCAAATACTGCCACAGTTTTTGGTTGCGCCAAGCGGAAAAACGAATTCTTGAATTCGCGAATTTTCGTCGAGCAGTTTGGCTGAGCGCCAGTCCTTTTCGTGATGCAACCGCTGGTTGCCCGTTCTCGAATGCATTCCCATCTGCATCAGGTCGACCGGGTCGACATCGCCGACCGCAATTCGTAGCCGAAGGTTCGCCAACACCTGCCTTGGCAAACCAGTCAGGGTTTGAGTTGCGAGGATGAGATGCACACCCAAACTGCGTCCTCTGGCCGCAAGCGACTCGACCAACTCGGCAGCTACTGGGCCCGACCGCATGTAGGTCGTGGCCTCGTCGATGATCACGACCATACGTTTCAGAGGTTCGTGCTGCCGATACTCGTCGATTCTTGAACACGAGGCATCCGCAAAAAGCCTCTCTCGCCTTGCCAACTCGGCCGCCAGGCCTGCCGAGAAGAGCTTGTGATCTTCAAGGTCGGTGGCCATGCCGACCACACTGGGATGTTCTTTCAAAAACCTAAACGTCGCTCCCCCTTTGAAGTCGATGAAAGCCAACTCGTATGGCGCCCCAGTCACGTTAGCCAACCCAACCGATAACAACCGACACAGTTCACTCTTGCCAGAGCCGGTTGGGCCGACAATCAAAAGGTGCGGCACCGATCCAGCCAGGTCAATGGTGAGATGGGCGCCATTGCGTAGTCCAAGCCAAAGTCGCGACTGTGCCGAATCGGCGAAACATTGGCGCTGAAGCTGTGCCAGCCTCTCGCCATTCATGCGACGGGTTTGTTGACTCGAAAGGTGTTCCGTGGCTGCTTGAACCCAGACCTTGCGCCAAAATACCTGAGCTCGGGGCAATCTCTTTTCGCCAAGATAATGGTGTCTGCCGACTTCACGGATTACCGCATCTGGGTCGAGTTGATAAGCCTGCCGCTGCCGGACGAACCAGGCAACTAGTCCACTCATGGCAGACATGGCTAGCATGTACCAAGACCCAGTGGTGGCTCCGAGATAGGCTCCAAGAACCAGAGATGGAAGAATCCAGGCAAGCTGCATTTATCCAGTGTTCAATGGGCCTGCGGACGGACCTGCCTACTGGTTCGAATCTGTGGAAAAGTAACGCCGATCAAGCAAGCTTGTCGGCTCACTTACTCCCCGATGTGTTCGCTTCGCTCAACATCGACTCGTCGCTCGCCCATCAAGCAAGCTTGTCGGCTCACTTACTCCCCGATGTAAGACATGACGTGCTTGATGCGCGTGTAGTCCTCGAAGCCATACTGCGAGAGGTCTTTGCCGTATCCAGAGTGACGGAAACCGCCGTGAGGCATTTCGGCCGCCAGTGGGATGTGGGTGTTGATCCA
>JACCDW010150430.1_pt1 | contig 42292 bp, 30 predicted proteins | sample 7449781 | NCBI WGS metagenome assembly JACCDW01 (sample SAMN15323449, study PRJNA562643) | freshwater metagenome | isolation source: river surface water | place: USA:Blue River Watershed | collected 2017-08-18 | reverse complement strand
TAGTTGATTCGCTGCCACAGCATATTGATACCAGTCGGGCAATTCGCCACGTTTGACCCAGATAATCTTTCCGCCGGCGTTTCGAATACTAGAAATTTCATTGGGAAAACGACAATCAGAAATTACTACATGATCTTTACTATTGCGAAGTTTGTTTTCTAGGCTAGCAATCCAGATGTCGTCATGGAAGCCTTTGCGGCATACTTCTGTACCCCAGTATTGCAATACCCAACGAGGGGTTAGTGTAGGCATATCTAAACGCTCGGCCCACCACGGGTCCACTTGCTCTCGCCACTCTCGGGCTTCCTTGGTTCGCCCTTCTAACAGTGTTCGGTCCCATCCAAACACTGCGCTTACAGCATCTTTGAGAGTGCTGGCAAATGACTCACGTCTAAATTCATGAAAGTTTACAAGATAGTCAGCGATAGTATCTTTACCACTGCCAATAAATCCGCAAATACCTATGATCATAATGTCCTCCGATTAAGAACATTATAACAGATTAGTTGTTACAAGGTCAACCAGTTACCCAGGTATAGCCATGTCCGCCCGATACTAATGTTTCCAATTCTTTGGTTAGTCTTTCTATATCGGTAGAGGCTTCGGATTTCATCGCTGCGCCATTTAGGCTTGATCCGCCAGTTGGTCCTGCGATTTGAGCGAATTTTTCACGGGCTTGTCCTAGCATCATCTTGCAATTGGCCAAAGTATAATCTTTAACCCATTGTCCTGCGTAGGTATCTTCAATAAGAGCAAAATCGGGCCTAGTGTTATAAACCCAAAGCATGACTTCTTCTTCTCCCCGAGGCCTTTGGAAGATAGTAAGTTTTCTAGTTTGTGGAACAAAATTGAAATTTATGTAAGATCCGAACATCTTACCTACCAGTTCTTGATATTGTGCAAACAACTCATAGGTCAATAGTCCGCCCATATTGGTAGAACTTAACAAGTAGGTATTAGTATAGGCCAAGTTAAATGGTTCAAATACTGTACCACCTGACCCTGTGCCTGTTCTAGAACCTATGCTACGCCTGTAGATCTGTCGTACCTGCTGTATTTCTTTAGGAAGAATGTAGTCATTTTTATCCTGTTCTAAGGTTAAAAATGCGTAACTTTCTTCTACAGCGTTGTCGCTTCTTTGACGAAAAACTGCCAAGGAACGATTTAAGGCTGTTTCGTAGTGAATAGGATCTAGTTCTACGTCTATCATACCATCGCCCAGCATGGTTTTGCAGTAATCGTAGACGCTTTGACGGGCTTGATCAATGTTGCTCATAACAGTATTTATCGTAGCGGTAAATATACTACTATGCCAAGACTTTCGCTGTATCGCCCAGAAAAGGGCAATGACTTCAAATTTATAGATAAAACCGTCTGGGAAATGTTCCAAGTAGGTGGTACAGATGTGCTGCTTCACAAATACTTAGGCCCAGGAGCATCGGTGCAGGGTAACACCCCATCGACGCCTACCTATGCAAATGACAGCGTTTTTAATATTCAAGATTTATTATTTTTAGAAAATCGTGATAGAAAATACGATCCCGATGTTTACATACTTCGCGGAGTATACAATATACAAGATACAGATTTTAATTTAAGTCAGTTTGGCTTATTTCTACAGAACGATACCATATTCATTACGTTTCATATAAGAGATTCTGTAGAAAAATTAGGAAGAAAATTAATTTCAGGTGACGTTATCGAGTTGCCTCATCTCAAAGACGAATATGCATTAAATGATTTGCAGTTTGCACTAAAAAGATTTTATGTTATAGAAGAAGTTACAAGAGCAGCAGAAGGATTTTCAGTAACTTGGTATCCACATTTATATCGTGCCAAATGTAAACCTCTAGTAGATAGTCAGGAGTACAAAGATATTCTTGATCAAGTAGCAGACTCCGACGGAGTATCTGGAGATACAACTACTACACTACGTGACATCATGTCAACATATGAAAAAGAAATGCAGATCACACAGGCAGTTCTTGACCAAGCAGAAGCAGATTCTCCAAAGAGTGGATTTGATACTACTCAACATTACATGTTGCAAAAGGACGAAGAGGGTAAGGTAGAATTAGTTTCTGTAGATACTACTCAACTGTTGGCTTCTATGCAGACACAGGCCACAGATGAAAACGGTAATCCTTTAGTCGACGAAAACGGTGATCCTATCTATGTTGGATCTACTGCTTCAACGATTTATCAAAGTCCTATCTATGATGGACCGATGATAGGAGATGGGGATGGGGTCCCCCCAAATGGTGCTCCTTTTTCATCAGGCATTTCTTTTCCTTTACAACCGGGCGTGGGACAATATCACTTACGAACAGATTACAGTCCTAAGAGATTATTCCGTTTCAGCGGAACACGTTGGATCAAGGTTGAAGATGTTACTAGAATGACCATGAATAATCTAGGCTATGAAGACGTAGTTGCTGATGGTTCACCTAATGACATATTTTTAGATAAAGATGTAAGATTAACACAAAGAACTAGTTTTGTTAACAATAACAATCAGCGGACTGTTAATGGCAAGACAGTGAAAGAAAAACAGAGTCTCACTAAGGCTCTTAGACCTAAGGCAGACGAATAATGGATTTCTTTTATGATGGGCAAATAAGAAGATACGTTACACAGTTTATGCGTATTTTCATAGGTTTTAAATATAAAACCGGAGACGGCACACTACGTCATATACCCGTTACCTACGGTGATTTGACCAGACAAGTTGCAGCGATCATCGCTGAAAATTCTGAAAACAAAATGCAGACTGTGCCTAAGATTGCCTGTTATATTTCTAATCTAGAATTAGACACATCAAGATTAGCCGATGCTAGTTTTGTCAGCAAGTTGCAGATAAGAGAGCGAGCCTTTGAAGATTTTTATCCAGCCGATCATCCTGATGTTAGATTAAGAGGTACGCCTATATATGAAAATTATCAAGGTGGTGGTTACACTGTAGAAAGGCTAATGCCTACTCCTTTTAAATTATCAATGAAAGCAGAACTATGGTCTAGCAATACGGATCAAAAATTACAGATATTAGAACAAATACTAATGTTGTTTAATCCTAGCCTAGAAATACAGACCACAGACAATTACATTGATTGGACTAGTATCAGCGTGGTAGACTTAAAAACTATTAATTTCAGTTCAAGAACTATACCACAAGGTGCAGATACAAATATAGATATCTGTACTATGGAATTTACTATTCCTATATACATTACTCCTCCTGCTAAAGTTAAAAAGATGGGAGTCATTCGCAATCTTATCATGAATGTCTTTACTGGCTCGGGCGATGTTATGAGTCTTGAAGAATTAATCTATAATCAAGAAACAGGTGATGCACAGGTTAGAGTAACTCCTGGACAATTTGGTGTATTGCTGATGAAGAGCAGTAACAATCAAGATCGAGATTATGACCTTTCAGTGACTAGGCCGTCGGAAGTTGTTACTTCACTAGGACTATTGCCGCCAGTTAAGCAAGGAGAAAGAATTGATTGGAATTCTATCGTAGACATCTACGGAGGATATAATCCGGGAATCAGCAAGATTTACTTTACACAGCCTAGTGGAAACGAAATCGGCGGAACTTTCGTTATAAATGAAGTTGATCCAACCTATCTATTAATTACTCTAGACGTAGATTCAAAACCTAGCAATACTATTATACAAGGGCCAGCAAGATCAAATAATCAATGGACCACTGTAGACGCTATCATCGATCCTTACAAATATAATCCAAGACGTCCCAATGGAGAAATGACTGATCAGCCTATAACATCAGGTACACGATTCTTGATGTTAGATGATGTTAATAACAGTGCTAATGCTGGATTAATCAATCAACAAAATTGGAACGCTAATCAACCAGCAGATTCATCTTTGGGACAAGTATACGATGGTCCAGACGGCTGGAAAAACAACAACGGAGATGATCCGATAATCAAAGCCAATTCTATCGTAGAATGGAGTGGTGCTGCGTGGATCACTGTTTGGGATCCTGAAGAGAATCTGTTAGAGGATGCTAGTATTGCTGGTGAGGATTTTGTTTCGACATATTTCCAAAATCTCCGTACTGGTATACAGTATCGCTGGGATGGTGAACAATGGCTCAAGTCCTTCGAAGGCGAATACGCTGCCGGTTATTGGCGTCTTGATCTAGATCCGCAATAAGTAAAGGTATGCAACAGCGTGCCGGATTACTTTTTTTATCTAAAAAAACAAATAGGATATTCTTGATTCTACAAGACGAACGATGGACTGTACCAACGTTTGCTAGAATATCCACGGTGTTGCAAGATACTCAACAACTTTTAGAAAATTATTCGGATGGAAAGATCATTCCTATAGAACTTTATCTGTCCGAAGATAGAGGTTTTGAATACGGAACGTATGTATGTTTAGTTGATAGCGAATTTTTTGGCAGCGTCAATGAAACTATATGTTGGGCTAATATAGATCAGTTACCAAAAAATTTACACTCTGGTCTAAAAACAACATTAAATAATTCGTTAATACGAGCGAAAATTGAAACTATTATGGTACTAGAAAATGATTCCAAAATTAGCAAATAATCCTAGATTTTTAGAAGATTGTAAAAGATATCAAGAAAAGATTGATGCAATCACTGACAAAGATACACAGTCTGCGCTAGATAAGTTATTCAAACAGTTGATAGAACAGGTCAGTTACATCGATCGTAGTCACGATCAATTGATATTAACTGGCAGAATGGGCGACGATGTTGCTGATATCCGATCTAATATAGTATCTATAAAAAAGACTCTTGATACTAAATTAGATCAGATCGAACGCAGCAAATTCTCTGTTAAGCCTGCGCCTCTCCCCAACGTAGAATAATCGCACCAGGGGTCGCTGTTCCAGTGACCTTAAACACGTTAATAGCCAATACGTCTGGACCATTTGGGAACGCACCTCTGCCACCAATCGCAGTAGTTGTCAATTCTTTCAGTTCTGTTAGGTCTAGGTTCGCCACGTTTCCTGGGTTAGTAACGAACGAGAATACCTGTTCTCCCGGAAGTGCAAACTGCGGATCACCAAATTGGAATGTCACTGTTCCTGCCGCGGCTACCGATGAAGACAGCGTTTGTGTAAATGCTGCACGAATCACAGTAGTAGTACCTAATCTTCTCGAAGCCACTGCTGCTACAGCAGTTCCTGCTGGAAACTGTGTAAATGAAGTGGCAACTCGTGTGCCTACCGATGCACCGGAGTTATTCCATGATGCTTGAGTAAAGAATATAAAGTTACCAGCATAACTTGAACCAGTACCAGCGGCAGTCACTGTAGTGCTAGTATTAGTGTTGCCTGCTTGTGTTGCGTTGGCTGCAGAACTCATAACTATTCTTGTAAGATTTACACCGGCGACTCGAGCAAATGTTGGAGTGATGCTTGATATAGTTTGCCCGCTGATAACAAAAGTAGTAGCACTAAGCACATCACCCACTGCGATATTAGAAGCAGTAGTATCAGTATCAGCGATCAAGAAATCTGTTCTACCGTTAACAAATGCGCTGGCATAACCAGTTGTAATGCTGTTAGAACAAGTTACACTTTGGTTGGCAAACACGGCCGAGTTAGAATTAGCGTTAGCACTCATCACGATTCTAGTAAATCCGCTGTTTGAAAAGTTTCTTGTGATACTAGAAATAGTTTGACCGCCAGTCAATACTCCTGCAAGAAATAAACCGTCACCTACACGCAATGGAGTGGCTGTTAAAGCATCAAACGCTGTGTTGGTTATATAAAAATCATTTTGTGTAGTTTCAAATGCTCTTGTCCTAAATCCATTATTAGCAATAGCAGTTAATGTTTGGTTAACTGTGGAGAATCCTCTGGCAGTTATAGTTGTTGTTAAGGCCGCTTGAACCGTGGCAGTCGTGGTGGTTAATGGTACACCTCCCCAGTTAATAGAACCACCCAGTGCGATCTGTGCGAAACTAGGCTGTCCACCTGCCGCAGAACTAGATAGTCCCGACCAAGTAATATTAGTTGGATTGGCTGGATAGTTTCTTGGATTTAAAATTCCCTCAACAACGATAGCACCCGATCCAGTGTCGCTGGTAATGGCAATTTCATTCAACAATAACTGCGCTCTGTTTAAAAGATCACGTTCACCTAGATCCCCAACGATGGCATTAGACACGCTAGGAGCCAATCGAATCATGAATGCAGTCTGTTTAGCAGTAGTGATACTTAGACCAGTGGCAGCATAGTTAAAGATATAACCGCGATCGCTGTCAAATAAACCATCGGTTAACAGAGCAGAACCCCAGTGACTGATCGTTGGGCTAGTTGTACAACTTACCAAAGTAACACCTGCGCCTTCGGTATGCGTAGCAGCCGTTCCTGCAGAAAATGTTCTATTTTGTCCCGCTGTAAATGCTAGGAATGTGGCTGCTCTAGTCAAACTAGTCAATGTGTTACCTGATTTTCCAGAATATGAAACTAATTCATTGTCTATGTAAAGTGTGCCAGAAGTCGGGAAACGACTAGCATCTGTTAACCGTAGAGATGTTGCTGTTGAATTTATTGTAGCAGCCAATTTTCCCACTGCGCTTCTATTTTCAACTTCGTATCTTACAGGAAGGTTAGCAGTTCTCATGTAGGCTTCTGTGTTTACGTTAGAATTACGTATCTTGTGTAAGAACACAAACCTACCGTCTGATCCTCTCATCATCCATTCGATGAAACCGGCAGCATACCAAGAATATTGCATACCTAACATCTGCATACGCCACGGAAGAAGATTATATCCGCTTGGCCCTGTACCGTCTAATCTATCTATGTTCCACTGACTCTGCGGAACATAAAGATCTTCGGTGATACAAATCTTAGCACCACTAATATTGTTAGCGCCCCTCCAGTCAGGAGCCACTGTCATGCTGGTATTATTAGTGATAGAAGTTACTAAATGGCTCATTCCTCTAATGACTATCTTATCACCTACCTTGAGTTGTTCTGTGAATCTAGTGCCTGAACCAAATACTGTGTTACTATCAACAGTTATAGATATAGTTCCAGTCAATTGATTGGTACTAGATCTTCGAACCACAGCCATTTCTCGACCATCGTATTGATAGAAAATACCATTTTGTTCGTCAAAGGCTCCGATTCGAACTGTTGAACCATGCCAATATTTTAATAGAATCTTACAATCAGGTCCTAACTGTGCTGTGGTTGTTGTTAATGTTACCTGAGCACGTACACGGAATCTACGTGCATCTACAATGCTTTCTACAACGTATTCTCCGTTGTATTCGAAAGAAACCATACCAATGATTTCTATGATAGCACCGGGCTGAAGACCGTGATCTGTGTCATCTAAGGTGACTGTAATGAAACTATTAATTACTGTATCAACTGCTGTAGCACTTGAAATATTATAACTAGGAGCAAATAGGCCACCAGTAGTATACATCATACCTTTACCTGATTGGTAACGAATATATTTTTTACTTTGACGAATTGCTTGAGCGCCGTGACTTGGATTACCTGTACCTAGTTGAACTCCGCCGTCGAACGGTCTGTGAGTAAAGAATGCATCTGGTCTAGCATACACTTGTCCAGTCATAGATGCTGTTGAAGTATTAATAGTACCTGTAGTTCTGGCTGGGAAACGTATAGTAGATGGTGCAGGAACCGCAGTTACTACGTGTGGGCCTGTACCTAATTGATGATTGGCTGATGTAAGATCTATGCTTTGTGCATTATTGGTATTGCCTACAGCGGCAAATCTTCCGAATCCGGTGTAAGAGGTATAGGCTACTTCAGACCAAGCAGAACTGCTGGCTAGTGTTCTTGATGTAAAAGAACCAGTTTCACCAGTAAAGGAAGTTAGTGCCGTTGTGCTTCCCGACGCTACTACTAAAAATACGTCATCGCCGTAGGCTACTGAACTCCAGTTGGCTGTTGCTGGCAGTGTAGAAGCCGTCCATGTTGTGCCGTTAGTAGAAAATGCTCCGACTGTTCCGCCCGATGCTACTGCAAAGAATCTATTATTTCCGTAGGTTAAACTTGTCCATGTTGCTGATGCTGGTAGTGCTCCTGTGGCCACCCAACTTGCACCGCCATCCGCTGAATAATTTGCAACTGTACCGCCGCTGGCTATGGCTACAAAATACGTCGAAGTTCCGACTAGACCTGCTGCAACATCTGTCCATGTCGTAGAAGTTGATAATGCTCCGCCTGCAGACCAAGTTGCTCCTCCGTCTGTAGAGAATGCTGTGGCTGTGCCTCCTGAGGCTACAGCAACAAATCTACCATCTCCAAATGTTACTGAACTCCAGGCTGCTGATGCTGGAAGAGTCGAAGCAAGCCATGTCTGACCGCCGTTAATAGAGTAGGCTGCTGCATTCGAAGGACCTTGGGCCACCGCTACAAAATAATTTGTAGAACCGATTGCTCCAGCCGCCACGGACTTCCATTGGGCTCCAGACGGCATGTTGCCGCCAGCGGACCAAGTTTGACCGTCGGTAGATCTAGCAGAAACACTAGATCCAGATAGCACAGCAGTAAAGATTCCACCTAAGCCTGCTACACCGGTCCAAGTTCCAGATGCTGGTAACGTTCTAGATTGTGAGGCTAATTCTGGGGCAGGCTGAGAAGTAACTTGTGTAAGAATAGTAGTACCTGGTACTAATCCATGTGGTGATGTAAAGTCAACCTGTATAGTAGCGATAGCACCAGTGTTTAATACTGTCCCGTCTCCGATAGCCCCGGTGGTGGCTTCACTGATACTTAGCGTTGGATAAACAGAGATAATATCTCCTGCATACGGAGTACCCGTTGCAGATACTGATGTAATCACGCCAGAAGTTGCTCCGGTGACTTGTAATATACAATCGTTGGCAGGTGTCGCTCCATCAAGAGCAGTTCCTAGGATTCTAATCCTATTTCCAACTAGATAACCCGATCCGCCGTCGCCGGCTAATGCCACGATTGCTGTGTAAGAACCGTTTTCTCTAGTAACATCAAACTCTGCTCCTGAACCAGAAGCAGCGATATTGCTGGCTGATAAAGATGTATAAGTGGCATCTCCGGGATCGCCTACAGGTGACCCTATTACTTCATAATCTACCACAGCCTGTGCCGGGAAAGAAACACCGTTAACTTGTATTACTATGTCGTTAGCAGGACTTGTACCACCTAAGTCGGTACCTGCAAAAGTAACTGTATCTCCAGGATTATAACCAGTTCCGCCTGCGGCTAATGTTATAGAATATGTACCAGTTCCGCCCGCTCTAATTACATCTAATAAAAATCCACTACCGCCACCGGTAGATGAAAACTGAGCCACGTTAGTATAAGTCGCTCCGCCGCTTACAGCATTTCCTGCGATAGTAAAGGCATCAATTGCACCACCAGAGTCTACAGATGTAACCGATATGATAACATCGTTCGCAGGTGTTGCACCACCTAAACTTGTACCCAATATTAATAAATTGTCGCCGGCTGCATAATTGGTACCGTTCCAAGTGCTGTCTCCTGCATCAGTAACTGTATAAAAACCTGCACTTCGAGAAACAGTAAATGTTGCTCCCGAACCTATTGGATTTATATTACTGCCTGTAACTGTGAGATTGGTATCGTTTGCACCTGCATAAGTAGCACCAATTGGTGCTGAAAGAGTTAACTGATCTCCGGAAATAGAGTTTATAAAAGATGCGGAACCGGCTGCATCTATAGCCATCTGTTGTTGTACTCCTGTGAGATTCACCAAAGTAACGGTAGTATCTGTGACCGATGTTACGGGATCTTTAACATTAGTAACTATTGTGCCTGATCCAACAACACCTGCTACTGAAGTTCCTGCAGCGATATTTGGAGATCCGGAAATAGGAGAACCTACTGTTGGGGATGTTCCGTCAAATGCTATCGCAAAACTTCCGGATGCAGTATTAAATTTTGTGGTGACGTTATTATTTGTACCATTGCTGAATACAGAAAACGTCGGTTGTCCGATAGAAGATCCTGTATAAAAGCCAGCCTGTCTTACTTGTGTAAATGTAGTGAATAGACTATCACCATTATTTGTTCCTACCTTGGCGCTGGCGAAATAAGTGAAACTTACAGAACTAGGAATACTATAGATTAAAAAGGATCCTTCTGCTCGAGCGAATCCCGGAATTCCAGCATTCAATCCTTTAACTGTTATAGGCTGTGCTACTGAGAATCCGTGTACACCTGATGTAGTAATTGTGATTAAAGAACTACCAAATCCTCCTGTGTTAACAGAAGCATCGGTGATAACATTAGATACTCCAAGATCAGTTCCTGGAATTTCAAATACCGACGGATACATACGTATCTGACCTAGTGCCTGCCACTTAGTTGGTTGTAGTCCGTACTCAAAGTCAGCGTCAAGCATGGCCTGCGGAGCAGCCACACGCATACGCTCAATAGCATCTGTACCGAATTGCCAAGGACGGATCGTTTGATATTCTTCTTCTACAAAAATCTGTAATTCTGTTGCTGACGAAAGATTACTAGTGTCTGTGCTAAGATCTAATGTAGTTATAGCATCGCTGAGTTGATACCAAGTTTGAAAATCAACATCGCTTAATAATTGACCGTCACTGCTACTTCTGCCTTGTTTATAAGAAATCGAAACGCTGTTATTAGCGTCTGCGAAATTGTAAAGTATTTCACCCGTACTTGTATTGGTAATTAATAAAATAGAACTTACGTCTATCTGACCAGGAATTCTAATAGAAGAAACACCTGGTACTTTTGCAGGCATCGCTGGAATACCATTAGTAATAACATCTGTGAAAATATTCCACAATGCAGTATTTCTAGACGAAGCACCTGCTTCAGCATTCTGTCCTATGATGAATGCCTGTGCTACCGTATTGCCATAACTAGGAGTAACTGCGGTATTAGTAAAAATATAACTGTTGATAATCGTTCTTAGATATGTTTGGGCAGTAGTTTCTGGAGTCACATCTCCACGAATCTGTGGTTCGCCGTCGATCCAAAAGTAATCAGCGACCTGTCTACACTTTACGTTGCCGCCATATCTTAGATCGTGTAAGATAGCATCAATGAAAAATCCAACGTCTCTGGTACATTTTTGACTAGCATATGTATATCCCGCATAAGGACCTACGTTGTTTGCTATTTGATCGTTAATGTATGCTACTACCTGTGCTAATAAAAATGATTTGTTAGCGGATAGTAATGCCACTGCCTTGGGGTAAAGGTTATCATTTTTACTGATACCCGGTTCAAATACATAATTTTTTAACTGTTTCTTAGCCATTTATAATTTTTCCTTATGCTCCAAAAGCGATAGCAAATGCAGAGACTCTTGCGTCAACGTAACCTTTGTTAGTGGCATGCGTTGGATCTGTTGGACTATTATTTAAGATAATATCGCCATCCACGATAGCATTTCCTTGCACACTTAATTCTCCTGTGCTGTCTCCTGGACCAACATTTAAAGAAGTAAAGTTTCCTGCAGCAGGATTCTGTAAACCAATTTCAACATTATCCATCCTGCCGACCGCAGCAAAACTTTCTATTTCTACATGTCCATTGACCACACTGAAGTACGGAGACGATCCTTGTGCGATTCTTAAATCGCCATCGATATTAAGAAATTCAAGCGTGCCTAGCCTAGTAAGAGAACTGCCAACGATCTGGCTACCTAGAGCCACTAACGAAGATTCGTCAAAATCTGCTTCTAATAATTGAATGTTTTTTACGTATATTTGATCAGCACGTAATATGCTTTCTTGCCCCTGACCGCCGACTTCTAGGGTTCTTACCTGTACGTTTCCTGATTCATCTACTGAGAATCCTGGACTACGGAATCCGCTTTTAGACTCGAAAGGTATATAATTGATTGACATTTAGATCTCCGCTATCACTCCTACTACAACTACCACAAAGACTACGATAGTATTTAGCCAGGGTAAGATTTAATAAGGTACCAGAGCATTTATAGTGTGATAATAGTTAGCACTATAAATCACTTTTGCTCCAGTTAGCAGAGTTGAATTATCGTATGTACTGTCAGTAGGGCTGTTAGCACCTCTAATAATCACTTGGCATTTAGAAGCGGTAACAACTACATTTAGATCTGTGAGATTTTCGTTTAAATTAGTGCGTCCGTAAACTGTTACAGAGGCCTGCTCTGGCCCTGCGACCACTAATGCTTTGATTACTTCTTTTCTAGTATTTCCTGCATCTACGACGATAGTATATTCTGCGGCCATAAAATCGCCCACATAAAATTCGTCTAGAACAGCATTTTCCGTAAAGAGCATCCAGGGCCCTTTATAAGAAAAGTTTACACCATTCTGCAAACGCAGGGTGTTTTTTAGTCCTTGAAAGAAAAAACTAGCAAAATTTAACATAAGAAATCCGATCTATAGTGTATTTACCATAGATCGGATATGAACTTAATTAGGGATTTTTATTAATTTTCCGTGTTCTGGAAGATACAGATATTCGATATCTGATTTTTCCAGTGTCCACAGAGCATCATCAAGCGTTTCTACCAGTGGTTCGCCGCCTAGATTAAAACTAGTGTTGAATATGATAGGCACGCCAGTTTCATCTTTAAAGGTTTTGATCAGATCGTAGTAATGAGGATTCTGTTCTCGGTTAACAGTTTGAATTCTACAAGTACCGTCCTCGTGGATAATACTAGGAATCTTTTCTGCGATGCCGGGTTGACAATTTACAGCATACATCATAAACGGGCTATCTTTCATACCTCTAAGATCGAACCACTCGTGTACGTCATCTTCTAGGATAGATCCTGCAAATGGTCGGAAATATTCACGACGTTTTACTAGGTTGACAAAATCCTTACCATCTGGGAAAGTTGGATCAAACAGCACAGAACGATTACCTAATGCTCTCGGACCGTTTTCTGAACGTCCTTGGAAAATTGTAACAATGTTCTTTTCACGCAATAACTTAACAACATCTTTATGTGTAGCATCAGTAATTGTGGCGTCTTTGATAGCCGAAACTTTACTTTCGATTTCTTCGACATTGTATGTGTATACTGGTCCAAGATATAGACTATCGTGAACACGAATAGTTTCATCGTTGTGCATACCATGCCAGAACATTAATGCTGCACCGATAGCGGTTCCTGCATCATTGCTGATTGGCTCAACATAGAAGTTAATTCCTTCCTTGTTTAATTCGTTTAGATAGAAATAGTTGGCCACACAGTTTAAACCATAGCCGCCGCTAAGAACAACATTTTTTCGTCCAGTTCTTTCCACAGCCTGCTTGATTAATTTTAGCACTTGTTCCTGCGTTTGAGTTTGTACAGCATAGGCCATATCTCTGCGACTCTGGAGATATGTTACATCGTCTCCTTGATTTTGCGGCATTTCATCTAAGAAGTCAAAAAGATATCCGTTAACCATGCTGCTCATAGGATATTTAGGAACAAAAAGATTTCTATTAGTTAAAGGAATCTTTGATGTTTCATCAAACAATGGGGGAATAGCATCGTTGGGTTTTCCGTACGGAAATAGTCCCATAGTCTTTCCTGCTTCGATAGCACTGAAACCGCAGTATTCTGTTACACCTTCATAGGCCTTAACGATGCCGGCACGATCTGTAACCCATGCTTCGTGTGTAGAACCATCTTCTCCAAGATTGTTTGAAGGAAAATTAGGCATGTGCGCACCTGCAATAGGTTCTTTAGTGCCGTAGTGCTTGTACAATGTTTTAAATTCTGAAGGATAATCGCAGTTTACAATCGATTCTACTTCCCATACCCACATAGGCATTTCATTGTAGGACATTTGATAAAAGGTTCCTGCGCCGTCTACTACTACGCTAACAGCATCTTTAAATCCGCTTCTATAAAATGCACAAGCAGAGTGTAATTTATGATGCATAAAACTTAGATCAATTACCTGTGGGTGACGGTGTAGGTCTTTGACTTTACGATCTATAAGATTTAATTTTCTTGCTAGACCGGTATAAACATCGTCGCCAGTATAGTCAATTTTTCCAGCAGTCTCATACAGATTTTGTGTATGGGCAATAATCAGATAATCTAATTTATCTGTGTATTCTAAAATCTTTACCATAGAGGCAAAAGGACCTCCATCGTATTTTTGTCTGGTTAATCTTTCTTCTTCTATGGCAAAAACTATTTCGCCATCTTTGAGCAAACAAATACCGCTATTATGACCTCGAGCAATAGCAGCGATCCAAACTGGCTTTTTTTCTTTTTTAAGTTCTATGGTTTTAACTGTCATCTTTTTTTCCTAACACGTGATCTACAATAAGTGCGGTAATATCATCGTTCATGGCCATGATATTTTCGTTTAATCTGTCTACTCTTTCGTCTGGTAAAATCCTAATAGGACTATACTCTCTACTTACCTCTCCCATATCTAGTATGTCAAAATATTTGCAATCTGGATATGAAACGTTAATAGGGTATGTAGAACCAGTGATCACAGTACTTGGAGTTTCTACGATATATGACAGATGTTGTCCTAGGCTGTCGCAACCAAGAAAGTGATCTGCATATTTTATGATAGAAGCCCATACTCTAAAAGAAACATTCTCAGGCATAGCCACTTCGTCTTTGAGTTTGGCATCAACAAGATCTACTTTAAACTCACTCATTAATATTACAGCGAATCCGTTTTCCTGTAATTTTTTAATTATTTGTTTTGTGTCTTTCAATTCAAAACTTCTAGCAGTTCTGTCTACTAGTGTTTCGTCGATATATTCTATACCACGACCAAAAGGTTGTAAAACTATTAATTTTTCTTTTTTTAGTTTCTTCTTAACTTCACCAACCACTTGTCTTCCACTGAGCAATTCGTCTTTGCTCAGTCTTAGTGTAGGTTTGGGCAGTTCTCGTATACCTTTGTTGTTTATCTGTATATCAAATGCTTGGGCTATAGAACATTGTTGATTGTAATATTCCCAGATACGATATGGTTCTGTGGTAACGATATCTCTATTTTTTAGATAATCTTTGAATAATCCTTTGTGCCAGACATCATAGGTTTTGGTATCTAGGGTAGGATGTCCTTTAAAAACATCAGTACCCCCTTCGCAGACTATGATAAAATCTTTATCACCGGATTCTTGTTCGTATTTTTCAAAGGCTGGGATAGACGTGATCATTCGTCCTGCTCCGCCATTAACAAAAAATGCTTTGGATCTTGTCATTTAAACTCCAATAAGAAAGGCCTTGTACAGATTATATATCCTCTCGGATATAACTACAAGGCCTTTCTTGGTTTTTTAAATGCTTAAATTGGAGGTGTTGATGGGCAAGTAATTTTCCAGTGATCTACGTTAGCATATTTGGTTGGTACAGATTGACAAAATTCATAATAGGCTTTGATTTTTGCCAAATCGTCTGCTAGATATTTTCCGCTTTCGTAGGCTTCTTTGTATGTTTTTGCCTGTTGAGCCATAGATGCAAGAAAATCTTGTCTTGCAATCGCATGTACTCTGTATCTAGGACGTATCCAAGTTTTTGTTGGAAGATCATAGCGTAGGTCATTGACATAAAATGGCTGATCTAGTGCGGCACAGAAGTCGTCATATGTATATTCCCATGTTTCGCCTGTAGGTAATGTTTCTTTATAATTTGGAACTTCACCGTGTTCGTAATCATGAGTAATATGGGCTGCTTCCCAAGTGTTTACTTCTGCGTCTAAAACTATTTGGAAAGTGTCACCGTCTAGAGCCAATTGTTCAGGGGTCATCTTGAACGGTTCTAGTTCTTCTGCTGTTTCAGCCTGTCTTTCTAAAGCAAAAATAGTACCATCTCCATTTAAACGGATCAACAGGAATCGGCGCCCTGTATAGATACAATCTACAGTAGTGTTCTTTTTAGTAGTTGTCTTATATGGTTCGTCTGGAAGAACCGTTTTAAATGCTTTTCTCATTATATCCTCTCGATAAAGTTGATTCTAACTAATCCTAATCCGCCCCTATAACCGTTGTCTCTTACGTCTGGACATGGCTGTGCTGGCAATCCACCCATACCTACTGGAATAAATGGTTGACATCCTGTTACATCATAGCATCCGCATGCTCTAGTATGCTGCGACCAGCAAGTAGTCCAAGGAATACCTCTAGATGGTTGTCTGCTCATAGCGTTTAAAGCAAGGCTAAAGTTATGGAATCCCATACCTGACCATTCGCTCCATCCGCTATCGCCTTCTAAAGTAAATGTTACAATACCGCCATCACAGGCGAACATACCCGGTGGCACTCCTACGTGATAGTGTGTAGCGCATGGGCATGAACTACCGTTAGTTCCCCAGAATGTAGCGCATGAGAATCCGCCACGCTTGTTAACATCGCCGCCCCATGATTCTGCACAGCAAGAACCAGTACCCGAACCAAAGTTACAGATAATGCCTTGTGATCCACCGTAGTTGGTATTACAGAAGTTGCTGGCTGTAAAGCAGCAGTAACCGCCTGTTCCTGTAGAACAGAATGTAGTACCTCCGCGACCACCTTGTGCGCAGATACAACCGTTTATGGCTGCGCCAGTATTTGGATTGCGTCCAAACCAGCACACACAGGTAGCCTCTGAGCAGCCTCTGAAACATAGTGCATCAGCGTTGTTACATGATTTACCAATGTAACCACAGACTAAATCGCCTGCATTAACACAGATACATTTTCTCGACCATGCTCCTGGATTTCCGGGTATTCCCATACCGCAGCAGCACATTCTAGCACCACTACCGCCAGATCCCCAAACGTCTAGAATAACTTTTCCAGTACAGCAAGAGATCCAACAGAATCCGTTAACAAAGTTATTGTATTCTGTTCCTGGTGTATAGGCCCATACTCGGCCTTTTTCCAGATTTAACTCGTCGGTGTTGATCTGGTCTAATTTTTGTTCAACTAATCGTCTAAGGCTCACGGCAGGTGCCTCCTTCTAGTGTTCTCATTAATATTATTTTTATCCATTTTAGTACGAACTCACTCCGCTTGCTGGAATGAATTTAACACGTACAGCACCCATTCCGCCTCGACCTGCATGATCACGAACGCTCGGGCATGGATGTGGCGCACTTCCAGGCACACCTACAGGCATAAAATTCATACAACCTTGCATTTCATAGCAACCGCAACTTCTTTGGTTATTCCAGCAGGTAAAATGTTCTTGATGACTTGGCCAGCGGCTCAAAGATTTCAATGCATTTACTTGTGCTGCTAGTGGCGCACCGGACCAATCTCCCTGTGGACTTCCGTCGCTGTAAGTGGTATATGTAAATGTTCCGCCATCTTCAGCAAACAAGCCAGCCGCCACCGGTACATGGTACTGATACATACATGGACAGGTCTGTAAGCAAGCATGAAACGATGTGCATGACCATAGACCGCAGCAGTTAATATCCCCACCGTAACCGCAGGCTACGTTAAATCCGTTTTGACACCAGTTACAGATCATACCGCATGCTGAGTTACCTGTGTCACACATATTGTGTCCGGGACCTAGACCAACACCGCAGAAATAACCTGTTCTAAAGCAACTGTACGGTGACTTAGTGTCCATACAGAAACTGTTACCGCCGCGACCGCCTTGTGCGCATAGACATCCTCTTGTAAAGTTACCCGAGAATCTTCCTGCTGTACAGCAACGACCTGGATCGCAGCAGAGTATACATCCTTGGTTCGCTCCACCCGATACGTTAGTTCTTTCGCCTCGTCCTTCGATCTGATTAGATCCTGCACTTATAGCATCGGCGCCAGCACCGGCCCAACCCCATGGGTTAGAAGGCACTTTTTCGTCATATTCATTAAAGAGTTGTCCACCTTCACTTAAATTATGATGTGAACATCCAAACCAGCACACACAAGTGGCTTCTGAGCAGCCTCTGAAACATAGTGCTGATGAGTTATTACAAGAACGTCCTATATATCCGCAGATATAATTTCCTGAAGTTACGCAAATACATTTTCTTAGATATGCCGGAGCATTGCCTGGTAGACCTGCACCGCAGCAGCACATCTGTGCACCTGATCCTGCAGCACCCCACATGTCGATCTGAACAAACCCGTTTCCTGGTGCTCTCCAACAGAATCCGTTACAGAATGAGGTATACATTGTACCTTCACTGTAAACCCAGATACGACCTTTTTCGAGATTATCCTCGAAAGCCAGTTCTCTGTTTCCTAGTAGATTTGATAATTTTGCCATTTTAGTAGAAACCTCCTAGTTTAGCACAGTTCTGACCATACATATTTGATCCTCTATAAGTTAATCTGATAGCACCATGGCCACCACGCTTACCGTGATCACGAACATCTGGACATGGATAAGAAGGAGCACCTGCTACACCATAAGGCATGAACGGCATACATCCATACATTTCATAACAACCGCAACTCTGAGTAGAAGCATAACATGTCATCCACGAAATGCCTCCAACAGGAGAACGGCTAACTGCGTTGAGGGCATATTGATGCTGCATTAACCCTGTACCGCTCCACTGCGTGAATTCTGGATCTTCTTCAGCCATTGATGCTGCTATTCCGCCTTGGTCACTGAATATTCCAGGTGCATAGGCTATGAATTGGTGTATATAACAGGGTCTTGGATTACCTGTGTTACAGAAAAAGTGTATGTAACTGATACATCCGCAGCAATTAGTGTCGCCGCCGTATCCGCAACCAATCCAAGCACCTGGGCATTGATTACACACAATACCACAACTGTTACCAAATAATGTGTGGCAGAATCCGCCTGCTACAAAACAGCAGTAAACAGATGTTGATGTTGAGCAGAAAGATGTGCCTCCGCGACCGCCTTGAGCACACATACAGCCGTTGCTGTATCCGCATAAATCTCTAGCATTACACCATCTTAGATATGTTGGTAGACCGCATCCGCTAAAGCATAGATCGTGTGCATTACAGGCCATTCCTGGACAGGCACAGATCGCAGTATTACAAAATACCGCTATACATTTTCTTGTATATCCGGGAGCGTTTCCTGGCAGACCGCCACCGCAGCAACACATACGAGATCCACCGCCCGCTGCTCCCCACATTTCAATTTCTAAAACTCCGCACCCAGGGGATGTCCAACACCAGCCATTATCGTCTCGGATACAGGTAAACATCGTGCTTGGTGTCACGGTGTATACCCGGCCCTTTTCCAAATTGCTCTGGTTGGCCATGATCTCCCTAGTGGATAGTAGATCAGTAAGTCTTGCCATTTTAAGTTCCTATTAAGGTCCGATGAATACCCAACCGAAGGTAGCACCCGAAAAAATCATTGTCACTGCCGCATTATTCATATCCAACACTAGATTTTCTGTCAAGTTTTGAATTCTCTGTCCATTTCTATTGATCGTTACGTTATTTGTTGCAAAAATTCCTGCAACGTCGATGATCTGGATTGTGTCACCTTCTACAGGTGATGCTGGCAGGGTTAGAGTGAATGCTCCTGAGGTTGCGTTAGCAAAAATTCTTTCGCCTGCAGTAACGTTTCCGGTTGTTGTGACCGTTCTGTTTGTTACTGCATCGGTTCCAAAGGATGATACTTGTCGTCCCATTTTGTTCTCCTAAATTATACTGTTGAAGTCTCTATACCAAACGCATTTACTGTTACGTTGGCGTTGCTGGCCCATACTACGAGACGTTTACCAGCATCCATCATGATACCTGTTCTTTCTAACACCCCGTTAGAACCGATTTGAACATCAAATTCTATATATTCTGCATTGGTCGGTGTAGCGGCAGCGGCTAGCGCCATTCTTATCGAAACTGCTGTTGATCCACGATTTAAAACGTTTATGCTCAAAACCGTAAATGTAGTAGCAGGCACGGTATACACCGTTGTGTTTGTCGCTGCGCTTAATGCTGATTGACCTAATAATCCTGTTGGCATTTATAATTCTCCATCAATTTGCTTGTAAAAAGTAATTTAACACAAGGGCATCACCTGCAATACCGCCTTTGAAGTTTACCTTACTATTTATGTTAATTTGAACATTTGTAGTTGTGCTAATGGACTGTCCTGCCACATATATCACACCCGCTGTTAGCGTGTTAACGTTCAAACTAGAACCGCCTCCACCAATCTGGCTAGTAATATATGCTTTAATAGCCCGCTGTGTAGGTATTACACTGTCAGAATCCTGTGTAAAGAAAGGATCTGTACTGAATTCTGAAATCGTTGCTCCTGATCCGCCCAACGCTACTGAACCCAAGGATAGTTCGTTTAGTCCAGCGATGTTAAACGCATCAGCATTTAATGTTGCAACACCAGTACTCTGTTCAACGTTAAACAGCCCACCAACTCGGAAGTTACCGTCTTGGTCAGTACTTGTATAGAACACACGACCGCCACCCATGCCCACTGTTTCGTTGGCAGGTATTGGATCATTTAACGGTAATCCCGGATAATTAGATTCGGTAAAATTACCGGTTCCGATATCTAAGAAATCGTGTCCTGTTAATCGAACCTGGCTATAACGTCTACGTATCGTAACCGCAGTATCGTGTTCTGGTGATTCTGCGGCTCCTAGAGCAGGACTTAATTGTAGTGTTGCATTATATGTTCCGTCGGAATTAGGTAACAATCCAGTTACGTTAACTAATCTATAGTAGACATCATCGATACCAGCGATCTGCACGTTAGAACCAGCCTTAGGAATACTAGTGAAGTTCTTGAATGCTACAAACGCTGTGGTCTGATAGTTGTCTGCATAACCGTTACCAGTTATTTCTGCTGCGGCAGCGGTATAGTTTGTACCTCTGTTAGTAAATGTTGGCTGTGCAATAACTCCATTACCAATTCTAACTTCCATACTAGCATCTGCTCCTGTATTATTAGGATCAGTAATAGTTAGTGTTGGTGATGTGACATATCCAGAACCCGGTTCGTGAATCCAAACTTCGGAAATTAATCCCTCACCAGTAACAAAGCATCTTGCTCTTGCTCTTGAACCTTGACGTATGTTGAGTACGCCCTGTGAGTTAGAGCCAATAACAACCCAACGAGGATTGCTGTTGTAATTACCAAATGCACTGTGTACATATTCTTTACTGGTCAATGCTAACATGCTGCCTGTTCCAGAAGACAGAGATAAGTTTGCACCGCCTCTTGTCGCTGAAATAGTAAATCTGGTAGAATCATAGACACTGGTAACAAAATAATATAATCCGCTGTCAACTCTTACGCCACCAAATATCTCTGATCCGGAAGAATCACGAATGAATCGAATTCTGTCACCGACATTTACTCCGGTAGTTGTACTAGATGTTGTTAACCAGTTTACTCCAACTGCGAATTCCATGCTAGATGCCGAAGTAGTTGTGCTTGTGGCCAACGATGCTACTATGTAAGAAGTTGTTCCTGTAGATGCTGCTGTAAACCAATTGGCTGTAGAACTCTGTGCAGGACCTTCAACCCAAGTTATACCGTCAACAGATCGAGCGGTTCTATTTGAATTATAAGCAAGTGCTAGGAATGATGTTCCTGTCCAAATTACTTTGATCCATCGTGCTGCTCCGCCCGGCATACTTGCTGTATTCCATGTTGTGCCGTTAGTAGAATATGCTGCTGCGGTAGTTGCTGTTGCAGTATTTCCTGCCACTGCAACAAATCTGCTATTACCATATGCTACAGAACTCCATAATTGTGCGCTTGGCATCGAATTCGCTGTGGTCCAACTAACAGCACCGTTAGTAGAATGAGAAACTGCTTGACTCGATGCTGATCCACCACTAACAATAATATAATAAGTTGTTCCGCCGATAGCACCTACGGCAATACTAGTAGCATCCGAAGATCCGCCTGATACTGCTGACCCTGCCCAAGTAGTGCCATTGCTGCTGGTTGCGATATTGGCACTATCTGCTCTAATTGCTACATACTTGCTGCCGTCCCATATTACCTGTTTCCAGAATGAGTTCGCAGGCAATGCATTGGCTACTGTTGCCCATGTAGTACCGTTTACACTTGTTGCGATGTCGTTAGTTCCGCCGTTTCCGCCAATGAGTGCTACATATTGGCCAATACCGTTATAGGCCAAACATGTGTATTCATGATTTCCGCCAGATTGTGCGATAGTTCCGCCGGTCCATGATGTTCCGTCTGTGCTGGTTGCATATGCACCTAACGAAGTTGCAGTAGTATATCCAACTGCTACAAATTTACTACCGTCCCATAGAACATCTTGCCATGTACTTGCACTTGGTAATGTTCTTGCAGTAGTACTTAAAGGTATCGAATTAGCATCTGTAACAGTTATGTCTAATGGCAAGTAACTACCATCACGAACAGTCCATGTTACACCGTCTGGCGAACTGGCTGCTGCATCGCCCAGACTGGTTACATAGAACAAGCCTTGACCGTAATTAATAGAACTCCATTCTGAAATGCTAGGTAAGTTGCTCTTGTACCAAGTAGCACCGTTGAATGAGTATGCTGCCATTGCAGAACTATCTGAAATGGCTACGAATCTTCCATTACCGAATGCGATATCTTGCCAGTTACTTTCTGTAGAATCGTCATTTGATGGTAATGTAGTCACTGTCCACGTAGTTCCGTTAGCACTCCATGCCACAGAATTTGAGAAAGTTCCTTCGATAGTTACGAATCTTCCAGCACCGTATGCTATGGCTTTAGCGCCTGTACCTACAGTAGCCGCTGTCCAAGTAACACCGCCATTGGTCGATGTTGATCTCCAGGTAGTGCTAGATGCGCTTTCTGCAATTACAACAAATGTGCCATTACCGCCAACAACGTCACACCAATCTTCAACCACACCCAACGATACTGTAGTCCAGTTAATTCCGTCTAAGGAGTAGGCTGCTGTTGAAGAACCTCTGGCCACTGCTACATATCTACCAACGTTTTGATAAACATCGTATGCGATAGCCACCCATTGATTATCTGGTTCGCCGCCACCGCCGCCTGTAGCGGTTGGCATTGTAAATCCAGTCCATGATTCTCCATCTAAAGACCATGCAGCATTTACGGTGCCGCTGGCCACAGCAACATATTTAGGCGTAACTGCTGTTCCTGATACAGAAACTGCTGTAATAGCGCCACTAGGTGAAGTTACGCCCGTTACTGTCAAAGTAAGATTATTTGCCGGTGTAGTTCCGCCTAGATTAGCACCTAAGATAGTAAGAGTATTACCTACAGCATATAAAGCACCGCCTGCGTTTACTTCTACAGTATAAGTACCGTATCTGCGTGTAATATTAAAAGTTGCTAAAGATCCAGATCCACCGGTTGCCGATAAGGCGGAGTAAACTCCATAACCGTCGCCAAATGCAACGTCTGACCAATTTCTACTGGCTGGCATATTTGCCTGGGTTTTTGTAAATGCTGGGGCAGACATAGCGATTCTAGGAGTGATCTCATAGCCCGTAGTAACATCCAATGCTGCTTCAATTGGTGTCCCAGGCACTACATGATCCCAACCTGCTGTTCCAGTGCTTTCTCTGAAAACGGTTGCTACTTTAGAACCTGCATTATATGTATTGATGTAACCATATTGTCCAGCACCTGTTCCAGATACTAGATAAATGCTCATTCCTACATAAGCAGAACTTCCTCTAGCGTCTGCAGCGGCCAAAGTAATCTGTGTTGTATTACCGCTCTGTGCTTTGTTTGATGCGGTGATATATCCGACACCGCCTGTTCCGGTAGAATCGCCCGGATCTGTCAATCGTATATTGAATACACCGCCGTCACGGAATTCATTAGCGATAGTTGCTACTCCAGTGCCTGCACCAGAAGTAGTGAATGTTGCTGATGTGTATGCATTACCAGCGTTACCAAATTCATAAATCAATACATCGTCGCCGTCGGTGATAACGTTTCTTACAGTGGCTTCTGATGCTCTGTTATTAATCTGACCTGTAATAGCAGTTTCGGTGATATCAACCCCTTCTGATACAGAACCGTAAGTTCCGTATGAGTTGTTACCGTTAGTAGCACGAACTTTACCACCGTTTTCTGCTAGATAACCAATATAGTTATAATATGAGAACACTGAAACGAGTTCTGCACGACCCAAGTTTGTAATCCAAGCACCAATACCGTCGCTTAAAACTTGTGTAAAGTCGTTGGAAACAATAGAATCAACACCGCCTGCATGTAGGCTTCCGTCGATCTTTTGTCCTACACAGGCAGTACCAAAAGTAGTTACGTTTTGTACATATGTAGATTTGTCTGTAACCCAAACATTTTCATCATTTGGTCCCCATCCAGGATTCAACGACACATAAGATCCTGCCAATGGACGCTGTGTACCAAATTCATTAGGTGCTGTTAAGCCGTCTGCATCTCCTGCGCCGGCAGTATTGCCGTCTGAAGTTCCATCTAGGCCTAACAATGTTTGATTACGAATACCGCAACCACGACTTACATAATACATATCTTCTAGTTTAGAACCAGTGAATGCATTTCTGTAGAATCTTGCTGCCATTACAGACTTGTAGTTGCCTGTATATTTCAAGTCATGTGCTATGGCTTCAACATAGTTTCTAACATCGTTCTGACAACTAGCAGAATTGTAATACCATTTAACTGTCATTGATCCTGTGGTAGTTGATAAGTCAACTGCGGGACCTCCCGGAGTTAAAGAAACTTTAAATGTTGTTGCAGTTAATCCAGTAGATAAAATATAATAGGTAGTATTAAGGCTGATACCTCCAAATACAGTACCATAGAACCTAACAGTATCGCCCGCTACCATCCATGTCTGCGATCCGCAGGTAAATTCATCTGTGGTTGTACCAGTAGATGCTGTTACCGTGGCTCTAAATGTTTGATCGATATAAGCCATGGCTTCTGCTACCATGAAATCTTTGTTCAATAACAAGATCTGAGAACCATTATATCTATCAATATCTGTGGTCGGGTTCATAGTACCAACTATGATAGGTCTTGTTCCGGTGTCAGCATAGTTTATAATGTCGTCCCATAACAGTTGTGACATCACCGAAGCACCGTAAGATACGATAACTGAGCCTTTCTTACCAATAAAATCTAATATAGTTTGTGTTGCAGCCAATTGATTGGCAACTACTAACTGTGCAGATGCTGTACCTCTACGATAAGACATACCTGCTTTAATAGAAGCAAAATTGCTGTTAAACATTAAGTCGTATCTTAGAGCATCTACGATCAATCCCACATCCCTTGAGCAAGTTGATTCGTTGAATACCAATGTTGGATATTCTCTCTTGATATAATTTACAGAATGAGTTTGAATTTCACTTCTTGCATTATTCAACGCTGTGCCTGCAGTTTGTAATTCTGTAGAAACCCAAGATGTAGCAGGTTGTACTGTGGCAGGATATCCTACTGCTGTTTCAACACCGTCAACTGTGATTAAATCGATGATATTTTGAACACGCTCTTCAGCAAAGTTATCAGAGGCTGCTGTACCTGCAGTACCACTAGTGTCCTGAGTTAGAACATTACCTGCAGAAACTGAAACTGCTGCTTCTGTTATAACTTGTCCAACTATTGTTTTTAATCTTGCATAAGCGGCTAACGTTTCTTCTTTCTCGCCGTCTCCAAATGTGGCTGCACCATAACTATAATAGGCTTTTGCTGCTACCATAGTTTGAGTATTACCGCCATAAGTTAAATCATATCGGATAGCATCTAATATGTACTCAACATCTCTAGCGCAAGCAACACTGTCATATGTAAATCCTGCTGTGAAAGGTGCAATACTACCTGCGACCTGTACAGCGATCCATGCAGTAATTTCTGCTTTAATGAATGCAGTGTTGGCTAAAATTTGTGCCCTAGCATTATCGTAACCAGTAGTGGCACCGCTGCTGTTACCAGTTGATGCATAGGCTACATTAGTTAAACTTGAACCCCAATTTGTAGGATTAGTTAATACAAATGCATCAACTGCTCCTAGACCGTTAGTTAAAATATCTTTGATTTCTGCTACACCGGCCTGCAATCTTGTTATTGCTGTGGTGCTACCAACATTACCTTCATTTTGTGATGTTGTGTCTTGTGTTTCAGTGTTACCCGAAGTTGGTGTTACAGCACTGTTTATCACAATATTATCTGTGATAGATTTCAAGTGCGTTAAAGTAGCAATGGTCTTGGCTTTGTCGTTGTTACCGATTAATTTTCCTGCTGGGCTTACCCTAGCAGAACGTAATTCGTCACCGACTATAGCAGTGTTACTTGGTACTCGTATAGGCAATACTTCTTCAAATAAACCAGTCTTGATGTTTATAGTATAATTTGGAATATCTCTCGGAGGAACTCCAGAAGTATTACCGGCAGTAACTGCATCAGTAATGATTGCTGCTAATTCTGTACATACTGATAATGCTGTTGCTTCTGTGGTATATGCTGCGTCAATGATCTGTTTTGTACGATCTCCAGCAGATATTCCGTTTAGTGCTTGATAATTTGCAGCAGGCGCTGTCTGTGCTAGTACATTTTCGATCAATATTACACCGTAATTGATGGCAGCAACTAATTGTTCATCTTCATCTGCTATTGCAGCGATTAGGGCAGTACCCGCTGTGTTAAAATATGATTCAGTAGCATCAATAGATTTGATATTACCTGTGTGAGTTAAGTCATAAATGATAGCATCTAGAATTAATCCCATGTCTCTTTCGCACAATGCTTCGTTATCGTTGCTGAATCCTGCGAATATTCCGATACTGTTAGTGATCTGATAATCTACCCATTCAACGATTTCACGTTGAATAAAAGTTCTATTCTGTTTTAATAGATATGCAGCATTTGGATATTCTGTACCTAGGTCAATTTGTTCGCAGGCATAGCGAACGCTGGCCCATGGCTGATCGATAGTTTGACCGTATATTGGTGCTGGGCTGTCAGTACCATTAGGACCAACATAGAATACATTCTTGATCTTACCAAAATATTCCCAGGCAGGTTGACCAGAACTTACAGTTAATACCTGGCCTTCTTCGCCGATAGGTAAACGTGTAGGACCTGCACCAGAATAGTAAACTAAATCACCGATTGTTGTTAGTACACTTTCTTCATTACCTGCAGTTAAAAGATTCCAATATGCTCCAACACCGTCGTTGTCTGGACGATCTGCACCGTTAGTTGCAGTGTGTCCTTGTATAGCAATATAAGAGTTAGGACCGTATTTGATTGCATCGCCTAATTTGTAAACGGTCGAAACAGTCCAATTGCCTTGCCAATCTATACCTTCGTTTAATTTACTCCAGTAAGTGATATTAGGAGGGGTCTGATTCTGGCTATCTGCTATGGCTACGTATGTAAATCCGCCGTGACGAACGATCTCTCCGATCTTATACTGTTGGCCACCGCCCGTCCAATCTCCTTGTAGTCTAAACCCTTCTGCGAATAGATCCCAGATTAGTGGTTGGGTTGGAGGAACCTGACCTCCTACGGCTGTGTGATTTGTTTTAGCAATGTAGGAATTCCCGCCATAACGAACTACATCGCCTGGTTGATATATTGTTCCCGAAGTCCAATCGCCTTCAAATTCAAACCCTTCTACAATTTGATTCCAGTTTGCATCGTCTGTGGCAAAAACTGCGGCAGCGGTATGAGGAGTGATACAGATATAGATTCCACCACCATATTTGACGATATCGTTGTGCTTGTATCTAGTAGCAGTTACCCATACACCTTTATAATCAATGCCTTGATTAAAATAATCCCACTTGGCTTGATCTGCTTCTAATCCCAATGCTGCTGTGGCTGCAGATGTGTGTCCTAGATTACAGACATAGGTATTTCCACCATTCTTAACTAAGTCACCAACTTTATATCTTGTAGAAGTGGTCCAAGCACTCTTCCAGTCAATTCCTTTACTAAACAAATCCCAATTAGATTGGTCTGCTTCTAATCCTAATGCTGCTGTGGCTGCAGAAGTATGTGCTGTATTGCATAGATATACTAGACCGCCATATTTTACAATATCGTTAACTTTGTAAGAAGTGGCTGTACTCCAGTTTCCTTTCCAGTCAAAACTTTCTGCGAATAGATCCCAATTAGATTGATTCGTTTCTAATGTTGCGCCCGATGTATGTCCATTATTACAAATGTAAACATAACCACCGTATTTTACAATGTCATTTTCTTTGTATAGTGTAGTGCTAGACCAGTTTCCTTTCCAGTCTTGACCGTCGCTGAATTGATTCCATTTTGTCGGAACATTATCGAGATCTGTATAGAAATCTGCCGCGGCAGTATGTCCTACTACGCAAAGATATGTGCGCCCACCGTAGGCTACGATGTCGTCTTTATAGTATGTTGTACCGGTAATCCAGTCATTTTTCCATACAAATCTAATTCTACCTAGTTTAAATTCAGCCATTTATAGCTCCATAATTCGCATTAATTAATATTTATTCGATCTCTCACACATAGTTTAAACAGAACAACTCAAGTAATAAACCTGTGCAAGGAACGTCCCATCAATACCGCCTCTAAAATTCACTTTCGCATCAAAAATCAATTCGTCCCCAGTCGTAGTTCCTAAAGATTCAGGACCAATCTGTACAATACCTGCAGTTAATTGACCTGTGATAGCATCTGCACCGCCCCCCGATACTCTAGCATTTAAGTATGCCTTGACTGCTCGCTGAGTCGGAATAATGTTATTAGAATCTGCTGTAAACGTTGGGTCAGTTGAAAACTCTCTAATAACAACGCCAGATCCACCAACAGTGACTCCGCCTAATCGTAATTCTTCTAGGCCTTCTAATTCAAAGAATTGTGCATTTAATGTAACAGTACCGGTGGCCTGTTCTACAGCAAACAACTCCCCGACTCGGAAATTACCATCTTGGTCAGTACTGGTATAGAACACACGACCACCACTTCTTTCAACAACTTCGTTTTCAGGAGCCAAAACCGTTCCATTTGGATTCAATGTATCTGGATAGTTTGTTTCTGTGAAATTTCCTAGTCCAATATCTAACAAATCGTGGCCTGTTAAACGAACCTGAGAATATTGTTGTCTAATTTCTACTATTGTACCGTGTTCTGGACTTTCGTCTCTGCCAAGATCTTTGGCAATAGTAATTCGAGCCTCGTAATTTCCTAGAGATCCACTTAATATTGTCGTTGTTAATAGTTTATAGATATAGTCATTGATTCCAGAAATAGTTACGTTATCACCTGGTCCTGGTATACGAGTCAATCCACTAACTACTAATTCTGTACCTATCTGATATTGATCTTTAAAACCGTCGCCGGTAATAGTTACTCTTGTACTAGAAGTTTCAAATCCGGAACCTCCGCTGATCACAGTAGGAGCAGCAATAACACCGCTGCCTAATCTTACAGAAGTAGAAACTTCTGAACTATTATTAGGATCGTTAACTGTCATCACTGGGGCACTAGAATATCCACTACCTGGTTCCCAGATATTGATAGCGGAAATTCTTCCTGCTACCACTACGGCTCTGGCTTCTGCTGTTCTTCCTGTTCTAACTATTCTTGCTGCATTTGAATTTGCTACTAATCCAGCAATCGTAATAAATCTTCCCGGAGAAGCCAATGTAGAATATGTAACATCACAGTATTCTGCAGAAGCACTCATGGATTGATATGTCCATTTTTTGCCGTCTATGGATAATGCCATATCGGCACTGCCATTTGCTACTGCTACAAATAGTCCGCCTGCATATCTAACGGCTCTCCAGTCGGCTGCTGCTATTGTAGTTTCTGTCCATGTAATTCCGTCAAAACTAGTTGAAACTTCTGTAGCACCCGCATACCCACCAGATAACGCTACGAATCTATTATTACCGTAGGCTAATGAATATGATCCTTGAGGAATTGATCCTAGCGTCCATGTAGTACCATTAGTACTGTATGCTACAGCCACCCCGGTTGACGAGTCGCTAAGTGCTGTGGTCACAAACTTACCTTTGCCATATTCGATAGCATTCCAATCTGCACCTTCAGGTAAAGTAGCCGCGATCCAAGTAGAACCGTTTGTAGAATATGCTGCCCTATTACCCCCTGCCGCTACTGCCACCCAGATATTGTTACCGTAGGTCACATCGCGCCACTCAGAAGTGCTAGGCATAGTCATTGACGACCACGATGTTCCGTCAGTACTAAATGCTGCTTGACCCCCAGAAGCAAAAGCCATAAATCTTCCGCCTACATATTTTACCTTAGTCCACAGTGCTGTCGAAGGTAATGTCCCGTTATTCCATGTAGTTCCATTATTTCCAGAATAGACAGCAATGTTAGAATCTAATGCTACTGCTACTATATGAGTAGGCCCTGCTGCGATACTGGTCCATTGTCTAGTTGCCGGCATAGTCATTGCTGTTGAACTAAATCCAGGACTACTAAAGTTAATTCTGGGCTCGATAAAATAATTTGTAGTATTATTCAACGTTGGTTCTATAACAGTTCCTTCTACTAAGTGTTGCCAACCTATACGATGCATGACCATAGTGCCGCTGCCGTTGATTAGATTAAAAGCAAGTCCTCCTGGGCTGGCGCTGAGGGTAAACTGTGTTCCACTTGGAATCGTCCTAATGTAATAGACAGTGTTATCTTGTATGTTACCAAATTTTGTACCTACAAAAATTACAGGGTCGTCTACGGTCAAGTGCGCTGTTGAACTAGTTGTTAATATATTGCCTGTAGAACTGCTACTAGTCACTGTTACCTGTGGTTGATCTTCTAGACCAATATAGGCATATTTTCCTGTAGCGTCGTATTCTGCAATATAACCATATTGACCTGTGCCTGTTCCGCTAGTTATTACCATTCGCATCTGTCTATAATTAGACGCTAAGTTTTCGTCCGAACCGGCAATCTGAATTCTAGTAGTATCTCCAGTCTGAGCAGCATTGGTAGTGAACACATAACCCGATCCACCTGCTGCTGAAGAATCGCCTGGATCTGTAATCCTTACTTCAGTTACGCCACCGCTGCGGAACTCGTCGAACACTACATTATTACCGTTACCTGATCCTGTTATAGTTGCCGATGCTGTGGTATAATTTACACCGGCATTTGAATAGAAGAATTTTAACAATTCGTTATTGTCGCCGCACAACACTTGATATACAGTAGCGTCATAAGATCTATTGTTTACAGATGCTGTAATAGGAATTTCTGTGGTATTAAATCCATCCGATACTGCTCCAAACTGTCCGTATGAGCAGTTTCCGTTGGTACCCCGGATTTTACCCCCGTTGGTACATAGGTAACCGATATGATTATAATAGGTAAACACTGAAACACATTCTGTTCTTCCAGTGCCATTGGCCCAAACACCGATACCATCACTTAAAATCTGTGTAAAGTCGTTGGCAACGATAGTTTGATTGCCTCCGCTATGTAAGTCTCCGTCGATTTTAAGTCCTACGCAGCCATCGCCAAAAGTAGTAACGTTTTGTACATATGGTGATTTGGTTCCGACCCATGCAGTAGAGTCGCTAGGTCCCCAACCGGGATCTAAACTTGCATATGCTCCTGCTGTCGGACGTAGTGTTTCCTGTAGTGCAGGAAGGCCGGATAATGTTCCGCTCAATCCAGTACAGGTCAAATTACGTAAACCTGTTCCATCACGTAACAAGAACATGTTTTGTATTTTATTGATATCATAATCGCTGGCACACAAGAAATAATTTGCTGCTTCTGCAGTTTTATAATTTCCTATATATCCTAAATCGTAGTATATGCCGTCAATAATACGATCTAGATCCGAATCCCATCTTGAAGGTAAATTAGTAACTGTAGAATCTGTAAGAACATTTTCAATGTATAGTGTTACTTCGTTTTTAATAAAAGATTTATTAGCGAGTATCTGTGCTCTAGCATTTAAACGATCTGTATTAATTGTTAGATCATTCGATCCATTTATTGATATCGGGTTTTGTGTCCCTAATCTGTTGATAAATTGATTTAATAAAGAATCTAAAATTAAAGATTCGTTAGTTGTTGCTGGGGTTCCAGAAAAATTTTGTGAAATAGTTCCATATACTGCTGTTCCGGGTGAAAGGTTTGCATCCCCCAATGGAATTTCTCTGATTATATACCCTATTACATCTTGGATATATTCTGCTGCTTCTAGAATGTAATTTATATAAGTTGCAGATAAAATATTGTTAGCAGGACGAACTTCAGTGCTACGCAGTTCGTCTCCTACGATTGCTACAAATGACGGAACACGTATAGGCAAAATTTCATCGTATGTACCGGTTCTAACAAAAATAGTAGCATATCCTGTGATATTTTCTGTAGCATATCTAATAGTTCTCCACGGATTTTGTGGACTGGTTCCTGCTGTGGGTATGTCTTCACCGAATTCTGCTACATAATAAACTTTATCTGTATCTTGTAAAAGTTCCCAAGAAACTTCACCAGAACTGGCTACTGTTAATGCTTTACCTTGAGTTCCTACAGTTAAGGCTTTGAATCCTATGGTGCTTCCGTCACCGGTATCGCCAAAGGTACGTATATCACCAACTTCTTTTAATCTATTGATTCTATTACCATCGGTGATCTTAGCCCAATATCTTCCCTCTAGTGTACTTCCGTCTTCTGGATCATCGTCGGGACGGTTTCCGCTGTTGGATAAATGTTTATCTAGACAACGATAAGAACTGGAAACCCATACTACGGTATCTCCAGCATAATAAAATTCATTTGATTGCCAGACTCCTCTCCAACGTATTCCGGGAATAATTAAATCCCAATAAGTTGAATTAGTAGTACTGTTATCGTTTAAAAAATCTGGGTCTTGATTAGAATGGTCTAATAAACAAGCATAAACATTTCCACCTCGTCTTACCACATCACCTAATCGATAGTTGATCAGAGAACTCCAATCTCCTAACATTCTGCTGCCTTGGAATAATAATTGCCAATTAACAGAATCTGTGCTAGGTACTGAACCTGTATTCAAACTTAGAGCGTAATAAAGGTTACCGCCGTAGTTTACTACATCGCCTGGCTGATAAACTGTGAGAGGTTGCCAATCTGAATCAAACTCTTGGCCTGGCAAATACACATCAAAGTATGAAAAATCTATGCTCGAAGTAGATAGATGAAATGTGTTAGATTTATATAGATACGATCCGTATTTTACTGTATCGCCGACTAGGTATATGGTTCCTGGAGCGAAATTTCCCCTGTGTCTTATACCATCATATATCAAAATCCATTTGCCTATATCGTAAGGAAGACCATCGCCTACACCGGTGGCTGATGTGTGACCCACAGCACATCTATAAACACGAGCCCCATATTGGACCAAATCGTTGGATTTATATCTTGTCGAAGGTGTCCATTCTCCTTTCCAATCATCAGCAATAGAAACTGTAGACCAAAAACTTGAACTAGATTCTAGTCCCTGTAGTTCATCACTAGATTGATGCGAAACTGTGCATCGATAGACTATACCGCCATACCTTACAATATCGTTAAGTTTGTAATACGTATTTGCTTGCCAGTTAATTTTCCAATCTTGCGAATTTATCTGTACAGTCCAGTTCGCTATCTGACTAGGAAACTCGATTTCGTCGGATGCTGATGTGTGACCAGTGACGCAAACATAAACTGTTCCACCTAATTTTATAATATCGCCTACGTTGTAATAGGTATCCGGTTGCCAGTTACCTAACCAACTAACTCCGTCTGCCATTAATTCCCATTTAGGAACTAATAGCGGAGGAACATCGTTATTTAAGAAATTTAAATCGTTATAAAAATTTGCATTAGCCGCATGGCTTTCTAAACTTACGTATACTTTTCCACCATAACTTACTACGTCATCGGGATTATATCGAGAGAATGCTGACCATTCTCCTTTCCAAGTATATCTAAACCTACTTAATTTAAATTCTGCCATTTATCAATCCTCTGAATCAAGGTCGTTATAGGTGTGTCCGTTGTTAACTTTTATTACCAACTCGCCGTCATCGTTAACATAATAAAAAATCGCTCTATTGTCCCAGCGATATTGCTGTATTCTTAAATTTTCAAACACCGGATTATGATTTACATCTATACCTTCAAAAAAGTCTACTCCAACATCGAAATCAGTATAGTTTTCAGATTCCTCGCCTGGATTGTTTAACTGTATAACATCCGAATCTTTCATTTGATCACTTCGAATAAGAAATAAACTTCCATTTTCATTTTTTCTTAAACCGTAGAAAAATCTAGGAGTGTCGCCTAGTCTTGTTTGCGGATCTGTGCCAAGATAATAATTATTATTAGACATGATTTATTCCTTATGACAATTCTACATAACTTACTACTGCGCTAACGCTATCTGCCAGATCGCTGACAATTCTTAGACTACCATTCTGTGGAATAATCAATTTTTCACCGTTAGTAATAATTTTTACTGCTGAATTAGGAGATATAGTCAATCCTTTTATGTAGGCTATATCAACACTGTCGACTCCGTTGACATATACATCAACGTTGACAGTATCATATTCTGTGATATTTGCGATATTACAACCAATCACTGTAACAGTAAATCCTGTATTCACTGTTAAGACATCAACAACATGAGTTCCTATGCTGCCGGCGGTCGCTTGTTTGAATGTTGTTGGCATATCTATGTTATCCTATTGTTAATGCAAATTTTACTGCGATTTCGTTGGCTGTGGATTCTGACACCGCACCGATCGTTCCTGCAGGACTTACCCATGCTATGCCATCCCATATTTCTAAGGCTTTCGAATCTGTGTTATATCGTGTCATTCCTTCTACAGCATACACTGTAGGTCTTTCGCTGGTGTTGCCTTTTGGAGGTATAAAAGCATTTGTTCCGGAAATTTTAAAGAAGCCGGTACCGGTTTGATCGATCTGTGTTATACTGTCATTAACATAATTCTCTATAGTGCTGCCACGGATCCTAAAATTTCCGATTACAACATAACCAGTTCCGTTAGCATCTAAAACTATATTTTGATTTAACGTTGATGTTATTACATTATCGTATAAAGACAAATTTCCAATATTGAAATTTGCCAAACTCAGAGTATTTCCAAATACTCCCTGAGCGTATATATTTCTCCAACGATAACTGCTAGATCCTAGATCATATGAATTGTCTGTTTGAGGAACTAGGTCGCTAGTTATGCTGGCATTAATAGTAACAGTATCAGTTATACTATCGCCTATAATTAAATTTCCGCCTATGGTAATATTACCCGTAGCGTTAATATTTCCGTCAACATTTAAGTTTCCAGTAATGTCTGTTCTTGATAAGATATCTACTTTTCCAGTACCGTTTGCTCTTAACTCAAGATTAGAGTTAGACACAGTTGTTGAAATAGTATTTCCGCTAAATTCTAGATCGTCTACCACTAGTCTGCTATGATAAGCAGTGGCTTCACCACCTGACGCTACAAAGTTAATTACTGGCTGGTCGCTGGAAATCGTATTACCTGTTATGGTAATATTTCCTATATCTAATTGATTTGTTACTTCGAGATCTGTAGTTCTTGTAGTACCAACTACATCTAATTCGTATTGAGGGCTGGCAGTGTTAATGCCGATACGGGAATTATTAACATCCAGGTATAAAAGGTCGGTCTCAAATGCTAGGTCCACGCCATCTCTGACAAGGTTAGCCTTTAAGAGCGGACCGGAAATTCGACCAATAGCCATCAGCTCTCCTCAATACACCGTGTTTCACGGATAACCACCTTACATTGCGGGTTTACCACAGTTGAATCCCGCAATAGTTGGTCACTGACTGCGATTAGTAGTATTTATACAGATTGGAGATTTAACCAAAAATGAGGGTGTAGCGACGACTTAATTCTTCCATGATAGCAGGTGTCACAACAACACCGCCACCTGTGGACACTTGCCAAACAGTGCCATCAAAGCACTCTAGGTATCCTTCTTCATTGTTCCATCGTGTTTCGCCAACTTCTATTCCTATACGCTGAGAATTATCGCCTGCAGGAATTCGTATGGCATTTGTGTCTAAAAATTGTAAGTATCCGTCACCAGTATGTTGTAGTATTAGATTGTCAGTTAAGGATGTGTTGTTGATTATATTATTTTGTATATCTAAACTTTCTAAACTAGTAATACCCGAATCGGGCTGTATCAAAAGATCTTCATTGCTTAAAATCGTAGATATCGTGTTACCAGAAAACGATGTTTGATCGCTAATAGTTAGTAAATTTGTGTTTAACGAATCTGCTAGTACTCCAGTAATCCATATCTGTGCCCATCTCTTAGATGGAGATCCTAGATCATATGCATTGCTGGTTCCAGTTACTAGTCCTTGTTGAAAATCAGGATTTACTGTAACAGTATCTAAAGGGCTATCACCTATAAAAAACTGCCCGTTTAAACTTATATCTCCCGTGGCCGCTATATTTCCTGTTACTTGTAGATTACCAGCAATGCCGGTGGAACTTTGTATGTCAATTTTACCTGTGCCGGCTGCATCTAATTCTAAGTTTTGATTAGTTGATATTACTTGAATATAATTAGTTTCTATTTCAAAATCAGGAGTCAACACTCTTTTGTATTGTACATAAGAATCGACACCCACAGGTGTTATGTTTATAGGCCCCACTACTGTAGAAAATGTTCCGTTGGTTCCTATAATTATGTTGTCTATGGTGACACCTGTTCCGGTAACTAGCAGATCATTACTGATTTTAGTAAATCCTGAAATTTCTAGATCTGTTGTGGGAGGATTAGACTTAACCCCGATGCGCATATTATTGACATCGAGATATAATAAATCAGCATCTAGTTCGCCGCCTCTGAAAGTAAGGTCAACTCCGTTTCGTTCTAAGTTAGCCGATAATAATTTTCCGCTAATCCTACCGAGTTGTGCTAGATATGGATTCTCAGACATATCGCTCCTTAGTTAGCAAAACCAAAGTATATGGTGATAAGTTTATCTAATGGCACTGGGCTAGTAAAAACTATATATGTGTCGCCAGATCCTAGATGGTTATAAGATAAATTAAAGTTGGTATCTGATATCTGAAAAACGTTTTCTACAAGAACTAATATATTATTTTCAGAACTCGGATCTTGATCTAAAGGACCAAAAGTTGTTTCGACTTCATTACCGGGTCCTAGTGTTTGTTTTACAATACTAGTTGCGCCAGGTGCACGAACTACTTCCCAAACATTATCGATGTATGCTTCTAAACTATTTGTAGTAGTGTTATATCTAATATAACCGTTGGCTCCGTCCGGAGTCCTAATACCTGTACCTGTGATTTCGGGACGTTGGGCTGTGGTTCCTTTGGGCAATCTTAATCCGCCAGTTAGATCCATAATGGCTCTTCCACCATCCTGTGTGTGACCTAGAGGGCGAGTATCGATAGCGATAAAACTATTATCACTAGGACTGTATTTAGAAATAGTTTTTTGTTTAAGAAATCTCATACTTCTAATGAACTCACAGTTACACTTAATAAATTTCCTACGGACGCTGCCATTCTTATTTGATCTCGGTCTTCTAAAATAATTTTCTCATCTGAAAAGAATACTGTTTCACCCGCAGGAACGATAAGATTTTTTACTATAGTATTAGTATCGCTGCTAACCTGTCCAAATCTAACAAGATTAACAGTCAGTGTACAATTATTAACTGTTTCATCTGTTGAACTGGGTGATCCGGTATTACAAATGATCATGTTTGTTATTGCGTTTCTATTACCTGTTCCGAGGTTATCGCCTGTTGTTGTGGAACGATAAACTTCTGTGTCGCCGGTAGTTGTTAATTTTGTACTCTTTATCATGTTTGTCTCTTAAAATATCATACTATACAATAAGGCTTTGTTTTTACCAATTAACTCGTCATTTTTAGACGCATTGGTAAAATATATTCCTGTGGTACCGGAACCAACGTCGCCTGCATATAGAATGCTAGTATCGGGTATAGCGCCCGGCGTTAGTCCATGATTGTCTAATTGCAAAGCATAGGTAATTTCTACTCTTCCAGTGTCGTTAGTTTCTAACTTTAAATTTGATCCGCTGTTTACTGTTTGAATAACTGTGCCTGCACTAAATGGTCTTAGAATATTCGTAGGATCTTCAGTGAAGAAATTAAGGCCGCCAAATTTAACTTGATTGCTAAAAACTTCAACAACAATAGAATTATCAACGACTACAGAAACTTGACTGCGTGATGGCTGTACTCCGTAGGGTCCTATAGGAAATAATCCCGGATCTAACGGATTGCCGGCATCAAAAGCCGATACACGAGTATCTCCTCTTAAAACCTGGAAAGTGGGATTTGTTTGAATTGCATCATCTACATATTTTTTATTAGGAACATCGTCGTCGTCTGTTACATTTAATTCGTAATTTAACGTTCCTTTAACCGATACTACTCCAGATCCTGTACCTATCAGAGTTAGATCCCCTGCTCTAGTAGTAGTAGGATTAACAGTATCGCTGCTAGTTAATAATTCTGTTAATCTAACTCTGCTTGGAGTATAACCTGTACCAGTTTTAAAATTCCACGAGTCGTCTGCTTCTTGCCAAAGAAGATAAGCGTTATCTAAGGTGCCTCGATCGACTTCAAGACCGCTGCTGCCTTCGGTTACTCCTGCGCCAGTTTCTCCAAAGTTTAATGTTATTATATTATCTTGTACCTGAAGATTTTCTGCAGATACAGTTAAAGTATCACCTTCAACTACAAGGTCTCCAGTGATACGGACTTCACCGACACCTGGGCCAGTGTCAAACTTTATCTTGCCGCCTTCTGCGGTTTTGATATTGTAATCGCCATTGACTTGTAAAAACTGACCCATTGTGTCTACCTATTAGATTGCTGTTAACTGTAATACTGTGGCTGTAGAATCATCAACAATAGCCCACTTATAACGAACATTATTAAAGTCACGTGCTGTTCTATTATAAATTTTCTTAACAGGTACTTGAGATCCGTTAGATAATTGACCCATGATGGACATTTCGTCTGCACTCAAAGATCCATCTACTGCGTTTACTAATTTACAAACGCCGGCTAATCTTGCAGTACCTGTTCCAGATCCTGCTGCTGTTGCTGTAAAAACTTTACCTACATACGCATCTCCCTGAACCCCCACTGAAGCCCAGTCTGTATTACCTACAGCATTGATAACATATTTTGTACCAGTAACTAAATCTTCATCATTTACCAGTGCTCCGTTGGCTACTAAAAATTTAGTAGATCCTTTTTGTGCTAGGATGTATGCGATTGCACTTTCTGCTGCTGCACCAATTTGCGCATTGACTTTTACGTTAAAAAACGTGTCGCCGCTTTGCGGTGCTAGTGTTGGATCATCTGCATCTGGCAGTTTTCCGAAATATCTTTTATTAATTGGACGTCCCATGATTTTTATTCCTTATTAATTATTAACTGTTGTGTAGGCAACATAACCTAATCTATCTGGGTTTGGTGTACCGTTGCCAGTCACTGCTAGGTATACTTGAGCGATTACTGTTTTGCCTGCTGCAGGAGTTCCTGCTACAAGTGTATCACTACCGCCCCAGGAACCGCCTGCTCTTAAACCTGTGATACCGTAAGTGTTTACACCGCTGTTAGTAAAAATAACAGTCATACTACCAGTAACAGTTACACCATTGTCTGGATCAGCAAGTTCATCAGAATCAAAATTAAGCGTGAAGTTGGCGGTTAAATTGCCTGTAACAATAACAGCACTATAATCTGCTGTGCTAACAGTCATATAATTTCCGCTAACTGGTGCTGGATCTACATAAGTTGGTTTGACTGCTCCAGTGCCGCCGCCTGTGATAACCATACCGCCAGCATTGCCGTCGTACATGCGTAGTTCTGCTACTGCGGGATCGTAAAAAATATCGCCGGGTCGTCCCACATGAGTTGCGAGATCATCATTAACTGCTTTATAATGCAGTTTTCTAGTTGTTGCCATTTATTTTCTCCTTGACGTTCTAGGTCATACGCGGCGGGCTACCGCATAAATCATTCTAGATACTTTATTTATCTTTGGCTCAGCATAGCCATCAGTTCCAATTTACCAACTGTGTTTAGCACTCTATTGATGCTATCTAATTCTATTTGTGCTGCTTCTAAAAAACTTCTGCTGCGAGTTTGTCTATATTTTACTAAAGCAATACTGTGATTTTTAATATGTTCTTCTACAATTCTTTCTATCTGCGCCACATCATGACGAAACATAGGAAATTTGTGTGACAGTTTATTAATATGCTGTCTTAGTGCTCCAAAGTCTTTATCTGATTGAACTTCCATGCAGATATTTAAGTCAAACAAAAAGCCCCTTTCGGGGCTTTTTGAAACATAAAAATATGTTTGTACCTTTGATTAGGTGAATGAACTGTTAGCAACAGTTACAGTACCTAGGTAGTCAGCAGCGTTACCTAGAGATGATGCTGTGTTTGTTAACTCAACATATCCGTAACGTGTCATGAAACTAACTACTGGTTCGAAGGTTGCTGGATCTAGAACAACACCACTGCTCATCAATGGAATGTATGGGCAATAGAATGCTGCTGCATCAGATTCGCTAGAACCTTTGTAACCAACTAGAACTGTGTCGTTCTCAGCATAGGTATTAACATAAATCTTCATTGCGCTGTTCAATGTACCAACAAACTTAGTGTTTGTAGGTGCTTCGAATGTACCTTCTGTTGTTCTTGCGAACGCAGAAGTTGTAGCACTTTGTAGAATTGTCAACGCCAATGGGCTAACAACTGCATAGTTACCAGCACCACGACGTGTACGCTGAGCGATCACGTTAGCAACACGGTTGATAGCAACCGCTAATGCTGCGTGTTCGTCACCCACGAACGTGGCTGTACCAGATACTGCTGCCTGATCGTAAGCGATCTGGTTTTGTGTACCTGCAAGTGTTGCCAAGCTACGTAGGACTTCTTGATCGATTTCAGCAGTAATTTCTTGTGCTAGAGCAGCCATGATTTCTGCTTCGATGTCGATACCTTGTTGTGCTTGTGCATCTTGTGCTGCTTCAAATGTCCAACGTGCAGACAATTTACGTGTCTTGGCTTCAACTGTTTGTTTCAAGATTTGAATGTTCAGTTTGTTACCTGCGACACCTTCTTTAGCAGCAGTAGCATCGGCTTTACCTGGGTTTACACCAGAATAGCCTTCTGCAATTTTGAATGGGCTTAATGCCTCTTCACCTGCTGTGGTAGAGCCACCTGCGCCGCCGCTGAATGTATCAGCATAGCGAACACGTAGAGTGTGGATCTGACCAACTGGGCCAGTCATTGGTTGTACACCAACAAGTTCATTAGCAATGACTGTTGGCATTACACGTCTGATCACTGGAAGGATCACACGATTTAGAGTTGCAACGTTACCGGCGGATGTAGCACCAGCAGTAGCACTTTCTGCGAGATACTTGCGGGTATTCTCTAGAGTGGTTGCCATTACTGTTCGCTTAGTACCTTGTAGGCCTTCTAATAGTGCCTCTTTGGTTTCCGACCAGCGTGACTCGAGTAATTGTGACATTATAGTTCTCCTTAAACTTTTAGTCCCGCAAGCCTGCGGATGTCGAATATTTCAGCGGTCTTTCCTTCAGACTCGCTAGATTGAGGTGCCTGTTTATCGCCTGTAATTTCTTTGCCTTCTGAGAGTACTTTCTTCGCCGGTGTACTACCATTCATAACTGCTGGTAGATACTTGTCGAAAGCTGTACGTAGCTTTTCAGTTTGAACTGATTCAAGTAGACTGTTCATTACTTCACGCTTATCACCTTTTAACGGTCCTAGCAATTCGCTCATAACTTCCTTGCGTTGGTTGTTTTCTTTGATAATACGTAGTTCACGATCTTTTTGTGCTACTTGTTCTTGTGCTTCTGCAACAATTTTTGCTGCCTGCTCTAATTCAGCTTCTCTGTTAAGAACTACTCTTAATAGTTTTGCTGTTTCAGATTTCTCATTGAGATGGCTTGCAGCGTATTCGCTTGCAAATGATTCAAAAATTCTGCGACCAAAATCATTCTTGCGGGCAGCGTCAATGTCTTCACGTAGTTGAGACATTTCAGAATTAAGTTTCTTCTGAACTGTTTCTGCAACCATTGTAGAAGCTTTGCTGATAAATTCTTTCTTCAGAGTGTCAAACTTAGCCTAGCTTTCGCGAACCAATTTAACTTTGGTTTCGGCTAGGTCTTTCTTATCTGTATGGAATTCTGCGATTTCTTTCGCTAGGGCATCCACGATGAAAGATTCTAATTTAGCTACATTGTCAGCGACCGCTTTGCGATCTTCGTGTAATTCTGACAGCTCTTTCTTAAGATTATTCAAGACAAATGCTTCCATTGCTTTGGCATCATCTTTCAT
>JACCDW010770133.1_pt1 | contig 42415 bp, 40 predicted proteins | sample 7449781 | NCBI WGS metagenome assembly JACCDW01 (sample SAMN15323449, study PRJNA562643) | freshwater metagenome | isolation source: river surface water | place: USA:Blue River Watershed | collected 2017-08-18 | reverse complement strand
CTTAATCATTTGATACCCGATATAACAGATTCATTTTGTTTTATTCAAGAGGTTAGTTCAACAATGATTTCAAATGGCTCAACTCATCATTGGTATACAACTTCGGTTGATAAATATCTTAGAACGTTGGTGCAAGGCGATATCATGGCAACAAAAATAAACTCTTCTAAGTACAATATTGCAAAAGTATGTCCTAGTTGCCATCGATCGTCGATAAAAGTTTTAGACTGTCGTTGCATCAAGATGACAAGTTTACTTGTCACAATCGTGAACAGTCTCTCTAACTTGCCAATTGAGTTGCGTATGTTATTGTGTCGATTAATCGTCATGACAACTTACGCCGATTAAGTTTTTTTGCAATAAAAAATTGAATCATCGTCTATCAAATAAATGTTGTCGTTTGAACACCCAGTTGATTATTCAAAAATGTGGTCCCATTTTTGGGACAGTCCAGAATTGAAGGACGATAATTGGTATGTTTTTGGGTATTATGGTGTTATGAAATGGTTGAAATCGCACAGAGCTTTGTATGTGTTTTACAAAGTTAAGAAGCGACCAAGCATGCCATGCGAGTGCAAAAACGCTAGCAGTTGGAACTTTATATATTGGTTGAAAGATCAAAAGGCCATTTATGAAAACACGTTGTGCAATTGCAGCGTTTCTTTAGGATGGGAAGACAAGACTGCCTTGAATATGCTCGACATACTTTCCATCATTGATGGAAACATTGGACCTGGCGCTCGCCCGAATTTAAAATGTAACTATGAGGTTCCGGTAGATTTGTACTTGCGATTACTCATTCAATGCGACACATCATCGTCCGACTTAAAATTCTTTCCATTCAACCTCGCTAAGATTTGTCGGGGTTGCCGTTTATCCGCAATGGGGGATTTAACTTGCGAATGTTCCAACTTGTTAGTCAAACTTGTTTCCGTTTCGTATAGTTTACCCAACTTACTAACTGAGTTGCGCATGTTGATATGTGAGTTACTAACGATGGTAACTCATGCGACTTAACTTTTCATTTTTTTGAAGGAGGGGTAAAAAATTGAATCTCGATGGACTAGCAAATTACGACATGAAAAACGCATCACAATTTGCCAAACTTTTAAGTCTCAAAAAATTCAACATATACTTTCAAAATGTCAATGACTCTCGTGACATACCGGAGGTCCTTAAGTCAACCTTTTCGTTGGAAGCTCGCCTAAACGACATATTAAAATATGACGAAGTTGATGTTTATGCTTTGTGTGAAATCGCAAGCGAAGGTCTTGATCTCATTTACAAACGTTTCTCAGAACTCGGTTATGATTGCGCCTCAATGTTATATGCACCCAACCAAGTCCCCAACAATTCATGTTATCACGTTATTGCATGGAAGAAAACTTTACCCAAACCCAAAATATCATGGAGATGGTTCACCGCAACGCCCACCGTAGGTCTTAATTTTGAAACAAGGAAGGTCGATCATGTCTTGCAACTTTGCGGAGAGTCCTTTGAAAAAGGTATGTTGGTTGCGGAGTTCAACATAAAAAATAAGTGTGTCATGGTCATTGATAAACATTTTCCTCTACCTCGCTACGATGGCAGACCACATCAATATAATGATCAATGTGCAATCATGTTAAATCAGTATATTGAAAATGCGTTGATAGAAAATGAGAACCGCATCATCATAGTTGGACCTAACTTTAATGATCTACCAAACTCCACCCACATGAATCATTTTGGCAAAAAAATATTCGACATCACACCAGAAGGTCTATCGTTTATTGCTTGTCCATGGGACCTAGGTTTGTACAGTGACGATAATATGAAAAAGATAGTCGCGATTGCAAAAGAGGAATTGAAAACTTGCAAGACTGCAGATGAATATGTAGAAACTTACAAAAGATATCTTAAGATGTTGAGAGAGAGCCCTCTTGTTGGGAAACTCGATCACATTTTATGCACCCATCCTCAACTTTGTGAAATTGCCCCAAGCTTTGACCCATCGACAGTTAGAATTGATGACTATACCGCAACGCCATTGCATGAGTCAGACCATGTTGCATATCTTGTTAGCATGACATTATGATTAAGTTAATCGTTATTTTTTTGTGTGGAAAAAATGGTTTGAAAACATTACAAAAAAGGGTTTATGTCGCGTCGGTCTTAATTTTTAAACGTGTCTCTACCCACTTTCTGAAAGATAAGTTTCGAATTGAGGACACGGTTTCAAACTGTATTGGTATTTTTCGCAAGAATAATGCCTCATCGTAAAGCCACTTTATAAATGAAGAACACTTGTCGCCATATATGTAATAAGCGGTATCATAATTTTCGATACTTTCCGTGAAAGTGATCGACACTATGTCAATGTCTGATTGGAACATTTTACCTTGTTGAAAATTCGCGCGATCTTCTTCAGATAATAACTTGAACATCCAACGAGCTCCACATTCACGATCCTCTTTTATGAATTTTATTAGCTGAGATAAACTGGCGCCATTTCGCATTGCGACCCAAGTTACGAAGTCCGCTTCCAAACTGTCAGGGAAATAGCATCTAACACGTGACCAATCATGGTACGAATTACTCCATTTTTCTGGACTGAGCTCAGCTAAAGTTTTTATAGTTGGGATGTGATCATTTTTTATCGCATCTTCAAAAATCCTATCGAGATAGAATTCTTCTCTGAGATACCTTATATCGTACCCCAAAATTAGCGGCAGGATTGATTCAAACCCATCTCTGTTCTCTTGGGTTTCTATGATATAGTTTGATATGGCTTGTCTCACCTGGGATCTTTTAATTTTGAAAGTGTGCAGATACCAGCACAAATCAATCCAGGGCCAATGAAGCGGGATCTCGTTTGGAACATATTTGTCGCATTCGTCAAATCCCATTTTGCACAACATCCATCTAATAACATATGGCTCGTAATTACCTTCAAACAGAACGCAATGTTCGCAATGTTCAAAGTCCTGGTTTCGCATGTTCAGTTTCGTCCAAGCCTTGTTATTCAAATCAAAATCACCGCAACCAAGTATGTCCTTGAAGATGGATACTTTTAAGCATACGTATCTAACGTACGGTGGCGTTTCGATAGTGTTTAATATCCAATTCAAACATTTTGTTGCTCCCAATAATTCCTTCCAAAGATCTAGCATTTCCGTGACACTCAATTCATGCTTGAGACAAAATTGTTCAAACAAATCAACATCGTCATTGGATAAAATTTGCACAACAATTATGTTGTCGACATGTTTTATAAGGTTTGTTAAGTTGCTCCCAGTTTTCATGGTCAATTCTAAGTCACTGGCGTGATAAAAATCGGGCCAAACTTGTCGACTGAAATCGAGCAATTCGCCAGATTTATATATTCTAACGGTATTTTCCATAGAAGTCTTATGCAATCTGGTCATTTTGACAAACCATTTCATATAATTATCGCTAATGTTATCAGGTATTAGATCCTGAATGTAAATCAAATTAAGAAGCATGAATTGCATAAGAGCCCCTCGTTGTTCGTTGTTGTCATGAATAGTCAAATCCATTAACCAAGATGCGACATTGACTTTATGCCAACATGTGACAACCAACGTATAAGGATTGACGTTTTGTATTTTGCACAACCATTCTAATCCATCCAAGCTACTTTTTTCGTCGATGTTTTTGCTCACCCATTCCAATACGCCATTCCCATTGTTGCCAATAACATGGGTATGAATTTCGAGCCACAATAACGAACCATGAGAAAACTTTGTGCCTCGCGAATTAAGATCAACGTCCGATATGTCCCAAAATTCAAGGTTGCCCATCTCGTGCAAAGTTTTATTCCACGATACGCACACTCGACGGCAACTTATTTTGTCGAGAAAATTCAACATAGACAACATGTGTTTAAGAAGGTCAATCGGTATATCAAGTCCCGATAATTCGGTGTTACTTTTCATCTTCGTTTTCTCCTCGAATCAGATTCAATTTTTGAGACCTTATAAAATTGAACCCTCTTAAGATAGTTACATGGAAGAAGATTCCTCTTGTGAAGAGTTAGTTCGCTCGCATCCGCGAAGGGCCCGCATAGTCAATGACCCGGAAGAATGGGCCAAATTTATGAAACTTATTGACGAGGTTGGGGAGATCAACAAAGAAGCCCTCAAAAAGTTGGAGGAGAATCCCACCTTGGGACAAAATCGCGATACGACAACAAGGGTCCCGCCGCAAATATCTCAGCGTTTTGTTGCTGGGGTAGGGACAGCCAACAGTCACGCTAAGTTGGAAAAAATTAGGTCGGCGAATCGGCAAAAAATAAACAAGGACCTCAGTGATTATTTTGCAACCAATCCCGAGCCAATGAATCGCCAAAAACACAAAGAAAAAATAGAAACTTTTGATTTACCTTCCATCCTTAAACAACGCAAGCCACAAATACATTTATCAAAATGGCAAAAAGAAGAGTTGGCTTTGTTGCGCGAATCTTACATCGTAAGAAGTCGGTCTCTTCATCATTGGGCACGAAGAATAAGGTGGGTTGTAGGAGGGCAAGGTAAAACATTTTTCAAAGACTACCTTGTCAAAAATGAATTAGCCATCGCTGTTGATGAAATTGACTTGCGCAAACCATGTTCGATGCGAGGGCAACTGATTTGTGTAAGCCTCGATGGCGTGATGATGGGACATGCTTACCAAGATATTGACATTTATAGGCACGGCGCACCGCGCGTTGAAACTTGGGGCTCATGTGTCAACAGAATCATTGTATTTGCGGAAATAACTTGCACTTCCAAAGAATTAGAAAATGTTGACATTGTTAATCTTGACATGTATTGTTGAGTCACAATAACAAAAAAATAAGAACCTCATTTGTCAGCTATTTTAACTATGTGGTATTTTTTTACCCAATACTTAAACATCAAACTTGCTCTGGCATATTCGAGTTTCGTTATGATCAATAGCTTGTGATGATTGCCAAATATTTTTGATATCCATCTCATTTTGTCAATAGATTTGACCTTTAAATGTCTGGATTCTATACCGTTTGAGTTAAACAACTTTTCCATCAATTAGGCTGTCGTAATAGATTTAACATCTTTTTTACACTCTTCAGTTAGACTTTCATAAATTAGCATCATCCTATCATAATTAAATTGTCCCGCGCTCAAAATAGTTTTGAAGTCTTCGAATGATAGAGGTGCGCTATTGGCTATCCAAAACATAATTTCTTCGGAAACTACGTTATGAACAAATGTAGTGTTGCGCATCCTGCGCCGGGTTTTATTTTTCTTTACCAGCCACTCAACCGATGCAACATCATTTTGCACGCGGGCATGTTGTCCCACAAAGAATAGTATTTCGTCAAAGATGTTCTCCGAACAATTTTGTTCTAACTCACTCCAAATTATAAGTCCAATTAAGTTGTTGCTTCTTTCATTGTAAACCCGTTTTGCAGGGAACGACAACAAAAGTTGACGCATTTCTTCCTTAGTTGCGCTTATTTGGCGCAAGAAACAACAGAGATCGACCCATTCCCACTTTAAAATTGCGAAACTTTGTTGACCTTCCGCGATGATCCATATTTTATCAGCGGGAAAATATTTCAAAACCTGTTTCACGGCAAAATAGTTAGATATGATTGAGGGATATGGCGAGAAATGCTCGTTTGCTAAATTTAAACTTTCCCAAACTAGGTGAGTTAAATCATAATCGTCATATGTACACACTTGACTAAAAATTTTCTTCTTGTAGGCAATTGTTTCAGCAGTAACGGTGGTTGGTTTTGGGAAACTTTTTAACAACCAAGCTATAATTTTAATGTTACCAGCCACGCACATTCGCCAAGTAATCCCTAGCTTCATCGAATAAGGAACTTCGTCGTAGTTGGGGTATCTCAATTTGAAAAGTTCCGGTTCATCGATAAAGGTCTCACCCCAACACAATTTAATTTTGGTGTCTAAATTTTCAACCCAGTTGCGAAATTCGAAAGATAGTTTGTAAATGTCGTTGCGTTGGTATCCCCTGGCAAGTCGAGTCTCGACAAATTTTCGGTCATCGCCAGTTGTGTTGTTCCAACACCATCTCATTAAATTCCAATCCTCGTTGTGCGAAGTTAGAACGTCACGAGGATCAAATTTACCGCAGTCTCCATAGTTGATAAGAACCCACTTCATAGAATCATAATCACCTTTTCGTTTTAACCAAGCTACTACTGACTCAGTGTAATCTTTCATCAAGTTGAATCGACGTTCGAGAAACATGAGCGCCTCGACAGGGACTGGTCTTTTAATCTGTTCAAGATTGATCAACTCCCACGTTAGATGAGGTGATTCCATAGCGAGGTCCCATTTTTTGCACACTTGTCTGATGTACAATCGTTCCTCGAACGAGAGATATTGAAATACGCACAACCACAAATCAGACCAAACTCCAACATTTTCAAGTTCCATTGCATAACAACCGCAATTTCAATTTTTGGGATCAAAAAATGAATGTGTCTTACTCTGACTTTTTTGTTGGGACAGGACCATATCTTTTTCCAATCCAATGATCAACAAACGACCAAAGTTGTTTTTCATCTGGGTTTCTAGGATCTTCTCTCGCACTGGGAAAAGTCCAATATAGCCACTCTAACGCCGCAACAGGGCCTCTTAAATATCTGCGAATCAGTTTCTTAATAATTGGATCAAGGTCGCTGAGGGGTGCATCACTCCATGACAAAATATTATGCTCAAATACATACTGCATAATATCACATGCGATAGAATCTGATAGCAACTGTGAGAAGTATTGAAACGTCATAGTTGGATTGGGGTACAAAAACTTAAACCTTTCTAAAGTGTTGCACACCATTGCATAAGCCATAACCCCAAATTGGGCAAGAGTATTTTTGTTTAACAGTCCTTCCGATATCAACAACAATATAGATTCTTCACTGGCAATCATCCACACATTGTAAAAAACGTGTTGATTAGTCGGCATTGTTTCCCTAAATCTTTCTCGAAAATCATCTCGTTTGATAAATAAGCGCAATAGTTCCACATCAAGGGACACTAATTCTATTATCGACGATGGAATACCAGCAGGTATAATTATTTCATGATACGTCATGAGCCACTTGACAGAATTTTTAACAATCGTGCAAGTATTGACATAGTCATTGAACGTCCATCTTATCGTAAGCGGACCTACTTTTTCGGTAATTTGCTTCACGTATTCCATATCACAGTGACATAGATAATAAATTCTGTGGGTGTATGCTAATATTTTTTCCTCTTTTGTTTCGAGCAAATCGAACAATATGATCCACATTTTATCTAAACACGCCTCGTCCTTGTCTGGGTTTAAAATTAAACCCTTGTAAATAGGCTTGCACTCCTCCTCAAAATTATTTAGCCACCATTTTAGCGTCTTTGCGGAATAATTTTTATCCCGTTCAAAAGAACCGCACATACCGGCCACACATAATTCACCAAATTCGCCCTCCGATAAGCGGCTTATGAGATCCTTATTTTGATTCAAATAATCAATGTTACCACTGACGCACGCAAATCCCAAATACGTTAGTGGTACTGAAGTCTTAAGAGGTAGATATGGATGCTGTTTTATGATAAAGTCAAACACTTCAAAGGATGTTGCATGACCGCAATATCCATCATAATCTCTACGGTTTGCAAAAACGATATTGTTTATAACCTCGCCTTTGGACGGCGGAACCTTCATTTGCGAATATATCATTTTGATGATCTTGATGGGCAAGTTCCAATGACATCTAAGAAGGTCAATGCATTGGGTTCGAGTGAATTTGAATTCTCCGAGCAACCATTCTAAAGTATTTGCGGGCGGAGCGGTTGGCAAAGCTTGAATCCTCAATAAAATATTGACCAAGTTTGTTCGAGCCGAAATCCATTTGAGCGACACCAAATCACACCTCCAAAATATATTTAACGATATTAAATGAACGTCCCACCAACCATCTATGCAAACCTCGCTTATTAACTTGTCCCATTGTTTGCATACTAATCGAGCATTAGCTTTTTCTTTGTTACTGAGCCACATAAATATGGCAATGCAACTGTCTATCGGAATCATGATTGACTTTTAGTGTCGGTGCATTTTTAATAAAATTGAATTTGCAGATCAAATTTACATGATAACGCTGACGTACAATATTTCGCTTTCAGAAGACCTAGCTTTTGATCCAAACGACCTTGACAGCCTTGATGAAATGTGTTTGCTAATTTTTAACATACCCACCGTAACAGAAGTATGCGGGTATCAAGGTCGCTTAACTGATGACCCTTATCAATTGTTGAGATTTGGTGAAGAGTATAATTATCACAATTGGGAAAATCGTGCGCAACCTCCACAACCCAAAAATTATGATCAACCGAGTAGTGATAGTGAAAATTCATCAGACGATGATTGGACTTCTGCAGAAATCTCAACAAAAATACTCTTTCCTCCAAGCAAGAACGAAGTTGGGTCTTGTTTGATATGTAACGCCAAGGCAGAATTGTACAAAATTGGTCACTACACAAGCGCCTATAACCTTGTTACATTTTGCGCCCCATGTTTGAAATGGTTGTATTCAATGGATGACAAAATACAATCCATTGATCCGCTTGCAACCCATTATTATAACGAGCGCGCGCAGACACATTGCCTTACTTTAAAATATACTATGATAAGTTTCATGCAACGACTTCTTCGTCCGCAACTGAGACGACATATCTCAAACAGTAGTTTCATAGGACCCCGCTCATGGAAAACCAGATGCTATTGTTGCAAGCGAGTAAACAATTCCACAGTGTGTCAAACTTGCAACTCGATATCACGCAAATTACCTCTCATGATCTTTATTCTCAAACAACATTGCATTGTCAATGATGTGAGATTTTATTTGGTCGTTACATTTATCGAACACGAAACCGCGCTATTTGCTGAAACTGTGCCGGCTCAAAAATAGACCTTTTTTTCGATATAAAATTGGATCGGACGTCTGTGTTAAATAACTATGTCTGATCTAATTCCCACTATGCGAGCCAACTTTAACCTCCAAGGATGCAAATATTTGGTAAAATATATTATGAACGGACCTTTTGTCTTTACCTTTTTCAGCGACCATCCCGCAAAGCTTTTCAATGTGGTGTTGATAGTATTATCAAGTAACTATCGCTTCATGAGGTGGGAATCAATAAAATTTCCCTCCATGAAAACTGATAGCGATTTAGAACCTCTAACCGCGTCGGGAAAAAGTGAGGGCCGCGTTGCGTGGTCAATTAATATTCACTACAATAATGATCACACATTGTCCATTATATATGACGAGAGTGGAATCTTGGCAAGAGCCAAGCCAATGTACGCTAATGTGCCAATTTTATACACAAAGAAAGGCAATCGCACTATAATTGGCATAGCCACAAACCACATAGAAATGTGCAAGATACGTGAGTTGCAGCCTCACATAAACAAAATAAAGATGATCATTTTTGTCCTCAATGAAGCACCATTCATGATCTTGGAAGATGTTCAAAAATACATTGTAGGTATTTTGATTGAGCTCATTCGTTTGGATCCCGAATCATACGTAGCTTAATTGATGTTTTTTGTGTCGGTTAAAAATTGAATTTTACCATTTTAGTCAAATTATGATAACCATAACATATTCACTCGACACAGGACTTTTCTCTGAAGAGCAAGATCAAATCAACATTATTTATGCACTAAATGGGAATCATTTCGCGATCTTTAGGACACATCCCGCTCAAATGTGTTCGGACATAAAAAACGTTGATGAATTTATTATGGAGTTTAGCCGATCCGATTATGATTCTTCGGCCGCTCATTTTGATGGGCGGGATGCTGAAAAGTTCGGTCTCCGAATATTGCAACCTGAACCTTATGCATACGGAGTATTCTGTCGCTGTGGCTGTAAGAATGATTTGTTTTGGATTCATTGTTACATCGGATGGAACTATATATCTACTTGTTGTAGGACCTGTCTTACGGAAAAATATAGTTTAGGAGAAGAAATAAATACAATTTCGCCAACCGCAACCGTAGAGTTTAATGACGACAACAAGCGCATAAAATTTATTGACACTTACTCAGTCCAGAATTTTATAAAGAGGTTGTTAAATCCTGAACCGTGCATTGAAGGTCCTCACATATTAGCGGCAACTTTATTCAATTGTTACTCCTGCAAAAGATTAAGACCCATCGCCGATCCACAATGTGAGGAGTGTCAAAATACTTTTGGCAAAATTAGTCTTATTGCGAGCGTTATAGCGCAATATCCCCTTGTTGGTGATGTGTGGGTGATTATATTAACCATATTCGTTCTGCCTAAAGAGGCGCTTGATAGTGGGTTGCGCTTGGATGGATTTTCTTCACCTGAAGGGATCTTCGATGATTGTTGAGTTTTGTTTTTTTCTCTGAAAAATTGAATTCGTATCGAACAACAAAACAATGACAAATCAAGTCCCCTCGATGTATACGAGCGTCGTAATTGATAAACAATATCGCATAATAAAATACTTCAAAGACAAAAAATTTGTATTTGTTCTTGTGAAGAAGGACGCAATGGCCCCATTCAATATAAGGCTGCTCATTTTGCCGAGCAACTATTCTAGTCTGGTGTGGGGAATAATAAATCCTTTCTTTCCGGGCGAAAATGACAGTTTAGAATCATTATCCATTACTGGAAAACCCGCAAGACACCCTTCGTGGACCATCGATGTTAATTTTCAAGGCAAAAGTAGGTTATATGACATAGTAGATGAATGTGCTCTTTTGGTTATACCCGAGTCAAGATATGATAGCATACCCACCTTATATGTGAAAGAATTTTCGTACATGGTTGGGATTGCCGCGAACCAAATTGAAATGTGCAAAATAAACGAAATGCAACCACATATAAACAAAATTAAAATAGTGATCGCAGTCTTCGGTAACTTATCGACCATCATTCCTAATGATGTGCAAAGATTCATCGCGCATATTTTGACCGAGTTAATTCGCTTAGATGCTGCACTCTACATTAGAAGCAAAGTTAAATGAGTTATTTTTTTGGCACTTAAAATTGAATTTTGCGTCGCTTATCTAAATTTACAAGGAGATTCGCAAATGAATGTGAACTGCGCCACTTTAGTTCCCGCCATGTATGCGTGTTATTGCAATTCATTTGAACATATGACAAAGTATCAAAAAGAGAACAAGTTTATCATAATATGGCTCAAAACTAATCCAAAGTATCCCGCAGGAACAACGCTGATTAAGATTATGTCAAGTGCATACGAACGAATTGGAGAACTCATACTACCACGAAATGAAAATCGCTCCGATGACTTTAGGTTTTTGCGCGCCCAGATGGTGTTTCACGATCATGCGCCTCATGATATCGAAATTTATTTTCAGGATAGTTTTGTTGCGCGATATGGTCTGCATGATGAACGCGAAATTATCGAAAGATCAGTACCTCGGTATGACAACGTACCTTTTTACATAACAAGAAAAGATTATTCGTACGTGATTGGCATTGCGACCAATTATGCTGAAATGTGCAAAATAAATGAGATGCAGCCTTATATTGTCAAAATCGAAATAATGATTGCAATCTTTTGCCAATCATCTCTTCCCAAAGATATTTGGCAAAACATTACGATGTTTTTGGCAGAGCTCATTCGATTGGACGCCTCTATTTACATTGGCTCATAAAAGCTACATTGTTTTTTTTGCAGGCCTTCAAAAATTGAAGTTCGACTTTCTTTGTCAAATCATGATAACGGTTACATACACTCTTTACATAGGCGAGTTCTTTGAGGAACAAGATGAAATCAATATAGTTTGCGCGTTGAATGGAAGTCATTTTGCGATATTCATGACACACCCAGCCCCACTAAGTCCCGATGTACCAGACAGTAACGAATTTCTCGCGGAATTTAAATGTGAGAATGAAATTCCGGCAAATTGTCTTGACGAATTGGATGCTGAGAAATTTGGTCTTCGAATGTTGCAACTCAAAAATGAACCATTGGGCACCTATTGTAAATGCGGTTGCAGGGAGAATTTATATTGGGTTCACAATTATGACGGGTGGGAATACATCACAACTCGATGCAAAACATGCCTTGTGGAAAAATATAACTTGGGAAAGGAGATTAACATGATTTCACCATCCGCGACAATTAGCTATAAAGACGACGATTATATATATTTTGAGGACACTTATTCGACACAGGACTTCATAAGGCAACTACTACACCCTAAATCTCGCGTCATGGGTCCTCATAAACTTTTGATGGAGAAAGCAACCTTATTCAAATGTTGCGCTTGTAGACGAATAAGGTCAATGGTCGATCTCTGTTGCGCGGAATGTCAAACCGCGTTTGACAAAATTAGTCTTGTCACAAACATCATAAGGCAATACCCGCTTGTCTCCGATATATGGACAACGATAATTTACATGTTCATTTTGCCCAAAGAAATGATGAATGGCGAGTCGACGTTAACTGGTTTCTCTGCAGGATTGCTCGATTCAAACGATATGGGTGTTTGTTGATCTTGTTTTTTTGTTGAAAATTGAATCTCACTGAGGCAGCAAATGTCTCTTGCACCAAGTTTGAAAGCAGGTTTTGCAAATGAGCAACGATGCCTGAAAGGGTTTTATGAAGGAGACAAATTTATCATTGTATAGTGGGATTGCTCTCTGATGTTTCCGATTTATTCAACATTGACACTCGATTATTCGCCATTGGTGTGGGGTTGTCTGGCCCGGTTAAATTCTGACTTTGCGTTGTTCGATGAATTAACCGTTCAGATTACTCCGGTCGATGCAGCAAATGTTAAAGTGTCTATTTATCATGGGGATAACATCATACACGGGACTAATGAACATGTGAACTTTAATGAATTGCCAAACCAACCCCGATACAAATCTACACCTTCTTATCACATCACTCCTCAAACTGTTTACGTAGTTGGACTAGCGGCCTATCCTAGCGACCTATGCAGAATAATCGAGGCTCAACCGCATATCAAAAAAGCAAAATACTCATTGTGGGCAATAAGCCATCATTTTGCGAAGGACCTTCGCAATTACATTTTGCAAATTCTCATCGAGCTTATTCGTGTCGACCCTCAATCTTACATACAAAGTTGAGCAAATATTTTTTTTGTCTCTTTCAACAAAAAGTTGAATCCGTCTTGGTATGAAAATGAATCTAGTTGAAGCTTGCATTGCTGATGTATTAGTTGGTTATTATTACAAAGTTAGAGGGAGTTATCTTGCTAAAAATTTCGCGATTGTTTGGTTGAAACGATTAGAAGAGCCCAAGCTGCACATGGGTATTTTGTTAGGACCCAACCTTGGAACAATAAGGACCTGTGGACTAGGGGCGTTTAACTTGGATGGCAAAAACTTATTTTCCGATCTTTCTGCTACCGTTGTTCCTTATATGAACCTCAATCCTGAACCTGAAGAGCCAGGGTCAGTGGGGCACGTGCTCATACAACACAACATCCAACCAACAATGTCCCAAATATTCACCATTATCGGATACGAATATCCATTTAACGAAGCTCGCCGATATGATTATACATTATCCATTCTCCCAAAAACATCAAATCCAAATGAAAGATATGTAACCGTAATTGGTATAGCAACTAACTTAAGCGAAATGCGCAAGTTAATTGTTATGCAACCTTATATTCGCAAGATGCTTGATGTGCTTATAATTTTAGAGCGACCCAACTTGGTTAGCAATGTTGCGGACGTCCGATTTTACATTGTGAATCTCTTGATTGAAGCAGTGAGAATCGACAGAGAAATATACCTTTCGAACATCCATAAGTTTTGAGGTAAAAAATATCAGAGTTACATTAACTCCTCTCTTTTTCCATATCGATGCTCAACCCAATACGATAATTTGCAAGACACCTCCTCAACTAGCGATAATACCTGTTCACACATACGGGAAGTCCCGAAATAGTTTGGGAAAATTTGGCTCAAAAATTCCATGTTTTCTGCGTTTCCATTTGACAACTCTTTAGTTACATATTTAAACACCAATTCAACATCGCCTATGTCGGCTAAATACATTTTTGTTTCTCCCCAGTCAATAATGTTGTACTCGTATATATGTTTTAACAAGGAGATATCGTGGGATTTATTATTTTCTACCATATTTATCCAACTATGCACGCTGCATTTTGGATTGGGGAATAGAAACTTGAATTTGGCTAAAGATTGTGCACGAGTTAAATGAGCAAATGAATCCAAATTCACAACAACTTTTCCCATGACATCGCATGATTGCGTTTTATTTTTGGTGCATATTTGCGAATTCCAAATATGTTCTATTACTTCGGGTTCGGCTCTTGACAAGAATAAACAAGCCTCATTGAACGCGGATCCAAATTTAAAGTCCATGTCAAGCAAAGCGAAATGAGCGTATGGAAATTGGTCAGTTGGAGCGAATTCGAATGGGTTTACGCCCACAAGAGCCATATTGATCGCGAATGATTTTGCATTTTCCATGTCATAAATGTTATGATACTCAACCAACCACCTACATACACTAGCGCAAAATGGAACGTATTTTAATTTTCGTCGTTGATCTTTGAGTTTGCACGCGTTTATGTTGAGCGACCCTAACGTTTGTGAGAATGTTATGACTGTATCAAGGTCAGTCATGGAACATATTTCATAAAACGCTTTTTTATAGAAGCGGCGTTTCATATTCACATCCTCAATATCGTTCAGCTTAATCGCAAACAAACTGGCCGAATCCGACTCACTTATATTGACGAACACATCACATCTACGAAAGATGGAAGGTTTAAGATGACAAAGCCATTTCGCAGATTCAATAACGCCGTATCGCAGAGAAGTTTTAACCCAAATTTCAAAGACGCCCACTTTAATCTCATCGGATACAATGTATTCTCTATGTAATTCAAGATAATCTATATCTTCGCTTATTATGGCCATATTTATACTCAGAAGAATTGCGAGCTGCTTGCGTTCTTGTCTTTGATATGGTGAGTACCACCAACCAAACCCATAATGTTGCACCAAGAAGTTGAATATTTTTAGGGCATTGGGTTTACGATGCATTGACATTGTTGCGTTATTGTTTATGTCGCCTGCCCATCGAGCATCCAACATTTCCCCAATAGTTGGTAATGGGTTCATCAACGAAAAGGCTTGGCAAAAGTCACCAAAATCTCCAACACCATTAACGCTACATCGAGTCGCGATAGCAAAATAGTTTTCTCTGGTTAAGAATTTCTTTCCATTATCGAGCAACCATTTTATGGACGAAGTGCAAACGCAAAATGACAAATCGTCACACATTTTGGACATCATCTGGGTTCTCTGGTTTATCCATTGAAGGGCCATTGGATGCGATTGCATAATGGTAACTGGGCTTAACAGGTGAACATCCCACCATCCTGGTGTATCATTGTCGCTCACAATCGAGTTCCAATATTTGCACACCAACCTACATTTTGCCTTATTGGTGTTAGACAATTTCCAAAATATGAGCACTAAAACATCAGAAGTGATTATTGGTAATTCCATTTTGCAAGAAAAGTCAGATTCAATTTTTGGTATCGTGATTTAAAGTCACCTTGAGGACTTTAAGTTGCTATGGATGTTTCTGTTTTTTATTTGCCTTTTGCGTTTCCGGATGAATTATGGTTTGATATTTGGGATTATCTTGACATTCCCTCAAAGGTGTCTTGTCGCGTGGTTTGTATAAAATGGGTAAATATGTTGGATTTTCATCTCGAGTTAGACCTAAAAAAGATGCCCGATAGATGGAAATTTTACTTGTTAAATCCCCTTAAGTTGCCCTCGCTAGGTATTTTGTCACTTGAGTGGCTCAACAAACGCAGCAATATAATACGCAATAATGTTGAAGCTTTATTAAGGGTTGAAAACCGACCCAACTTCATTTTGTGGATTTTAGATAATTTCGAGTTATCAACTGCGCAACGCGCCAGCACGTTGCAAATTTACATCAACACGAGCCCGTCTCTAAAGGTTGTTAAGGCTTTCTTTGTCAAAGCCGAAGAAATAGACCTATCACCATTTGCCTTTGTTACAGTATGTGACCTGTTATGGCTTGGTATAGAAAACTATCGGGCTGTAGATTTGCTGGATTACATAGCCCCAGAAACCTTTGATGTGGTTGAATATATCGCACAAAATAAACCCAATGATATTAACTTTATCAATCTTGAATCCAAATTAATCATAACCGCTTGCGCAAGCAACAATGTTGTTGGTCTAAGAAAATACAAAGATCATGCAAAATCTCTAGACTATACCGTATTTGAAACAGCCTTATATTTAGCGGTGCATCAACAAAATACCGATGTTTTACAAGAACTTACCACAATATGCGCCTCACAATGGAACATAATGCGTGAAATGTCTAGTCGCATTGGTTCATTTGTTTTGGTTCCCGCTGTGTTGGAGTGGTTACTTTTGCAAAATCCTAACCCAACTCGCAGGCACGAATTATATGCTAAGGCGTTCAAATCAATTTGCACTCTACAGGGTCACGAAAATCTTGACAAGGACAAACAAATAATGAATCGGATTAGCAATTTAATTGGCGATGTTGAGTTACGTTTTGAGCACATTAATCCTGGTAGTCCTTATAAATGTTCGAAGTTGTTCGGACCATTAGGCAAATGGTTGCTTGAAAGACAGTCATTTAATTGTGGGCCAAATATTTTTATTTTTAACCCCATTAGTTGCACTGGTTATTCGTATATTTTGCAGTCATTGAATTTGCGATTGGCCAAACTTATATTGACAATACCAAATGCGCAGATGGAATGGAAACAATATCTTTCTTTAGAAAGTGCGCTTGCTGCATTCTATTTGCGCGAGTCAAAAAAGGTCATAACTCATTTTTGGGAAATGCAAATTATTGACAAAGAATGGTTAACCACCTCTACATTAGCATCGTCCATCCTCGTCAGAGCCACAAAACTAAAACGGGTTCAATGGTTATTCACTGGGTTGGCAATTCCGATTTTGGAATCGGATCACTGGTCAAAAAGGTGTGAAAATTTTGAAAATGAGCGCCGATCTTGGAAAATTGTAAAATATGCTTACAATATTGGAATGTTAATCAGTAGCAGCCCAGAAATTATAACGGCCTTTTTCCATGAAGCGTGTATGGGATCAGAAACAGAAGGTCTTGAATGGTGCTATAACACTTTTGATTTCATTAAATCAATCAAATTGCGCAAATATTCAATCCTCGTCGAGCCTTGGATCAAAACTAAATTAGCGGAAAGTCAATGGAAATCTGCGCACGTTGTTGTAGATTTGAATGCATATCGAAAATGTTAAACTGCGGTTATTTTTTATAGCGCACCAAAAATTGAATTAGGTTAGCTTATTAAACATGGAAATAAACGCCTTTCAACTACCTACCGAGTTTCCAATAGAGCTTTGGGAAATTATTTGGGATGACCTTGAACCCCACTCAAAGGCAACTTGTCGAGCAGTTTGCATATCGTGGATGCAACTTTTAGACAAGCCTCTTGAAGCCGATTTGAGAAAAACACCCGATAAATGGAAATTTTATCTTGTAAATGTGCGCCATATATTATTGTTTGACGCGCCTACATTGAATTGGCTAAACAAACGGAGTCGCATAATACAAAATCATATCGCAGATTTATTACAATTCAAAGGAACTGCTAATTTTGTGTTATGGGTTTTGCAGAATTTTAAGCTTACAACTAGTCAATATTTGAATTTAATAGAGTCTCATTCGAATGAGCGTGCATCACTGGCAATTATCAAGTTCCTTTTTGAAAATATCAAAGAATTTAAACTGGGTCCCGATTATTTCTCGAGTGCGTGCGACGTGTTAAATGCCATCTTGGACGATAACAAACCAACCTTCATACATACGCGCGCAACACCAGAATTATTTGAGGTCGCAAATTACCTTACACAAAAAATTAACGCATCTTCATTTGTTCGAGATCTCGGTTATAAAATGGTATTAGCTGCGTGCGTCAGCAACGATGTTAAAGGTTTGCGAAAATACGAGAAAAGTGCAAAAACTATGAAAGGAAACACGTTCGCAACTGCCATCTTCTTGGCAACTAAGCAGCAAAATGCCGATATTTTACGAGAGCTCGTTATAATATGCCCGTCACAATGGGCCTCCATGAGGAAATTGGGTCTTGCTGTGTTAGGATCGTTCATTGCGACAGCATCAGTTTTAGAATGGGTAATAACACAAACGACCAACGCTCAAGACCGAATAAAAATATACACCCAGGCATTTAAAAACTTTTGTACCGCAAAGGTCATCAACCTCGAGGCTGACATTGCAATTTTAAAAAGAGTTAAAGCTTTAGTTGGCGATGTAAGTTTGTCGATTGATAGCGTCAAATTCGATAATTCATCCTTTTCCAAAAAGCTATTGAGTTCTTTGGGAAAATGGATGTGTGAAAATCACACATTTCATTATGGCCAGCCACAAACCACAGTTGTGGTAGGTAATTTTGGCATAATGGGCGCCGAGAACTTATTTAATCGAGGAATGGCGAGTTTGAATTTGGCAAAAACATTGTTAAAGTTGCCACCCGTGTCAGATTTGTGGTTCGACTATCTCAAAACAAATGTCAACGCGCAAGTTGCGTTCTATCTCTGGGCTTCCAAAAAAGTTATATCGCATTTTTGGGAGACCGGTTTTATTTATCGGGCGCGCTTGATGGATTCAGATTTTGCGGCGCGCATAATATCCAAGTCAACTTCGGTGAAACGTGTGACTTGGTTATATCTGGGCGTCTCGTGTGTGAAAATACGCCCAACCGATTGGCGAGATTTAGTTGACAATTACGAACAATGTCGATCTTGGAAAGTGTTAAAATATGCGTTCGATTCGGGTATGATGAATAGTTATTGGACTGAATCGATGGTTCGCGTTTTTAAAAGTGCGTGTCGGGACACTGATATTGAATGTCTCGAATGGTGTTACAACAAATTTAACTTTGTTAAAACCATCACCTTAACAGCATATTCGAAGGCCGCTCGACCCTGGATTGAGACGAGGCTTGAAAAATGGCAATGGGAAAAGGCAAAAGTTACGCAGATAGCGCCACCGATCGATGTATGATTTTTTTGGCTCCTATCGAAAAATTGAATTCAGATTAAGAGTAAAATGGAGATAAAACATATCACAATCAACACTTTTCAACTTCCCCAAAATTTCCCACCCGAATTATGGATCATAATTTACGGACACGTAGACATCGTTGATAAAACAGAATGTCGCTTAGTTTGTAAAGAATGGCAAAGTTCGCTTGATTCGATTAAAAACCCAGAATGGTGGTCATGGTTCATGGTAAACACCACTGTTCTCGTCAAGTCAAATAAACTTGCGATACAGTGGGCACATGATCATGTTTACAAAGTTAGTACCAAATTATTAACTCTTGATATATCGTTGCCGTTTGCGGAATGGATTTTGGACAATGCGAAATGCAATCGCCGCGACTATTTAAATTTGTTAAATGTCATCACAGATCAAATAAAATCTATAAAGCTTGTCGAGAAAATATTTGAACGCATAAGACCGAGTAAAAAAGAGTTAGTTAATTTTGGTGTTTGTTCTGAACTCGGATTATTCGAAAAACGAGACGAATCCGTGCTTGGACCACCACACCCAGAAACATTCAACATCGTTGAATATTTTGCGAACGAGTATAATATTGAATCTCGATCCATAAATGATAAACTCGCCGCGGCTGCGTGTGCAAGCGAAGATGTGGAAAACTTTGTTTATTATGATGACATCGCTAATTCGTTAATTCCAATGGAGTATAGGCATTGCTACGCTGATATACTTAAATTTGCGATGAGCGCGAGTTCAACAAAACTGTTAGATGCCATGAGAGATGAGTATTTTGCCGACCCAAGGTTTCTAAACTGCGTTGCAAAGTATACACTCTCAATAAAATGTATAAATGTATTAGAGCGACTGCTGCTAACTTTCATCGACGACTTATCAGTCAAGCAATCTATTTACATAAATACCTTTATGACGATGTTTGCTACGCTGGAAGACACTCCATCAAATTTGGAAACGTTGAAAAGGTGCAATCTGTTGGCCAAAAATCCTGTCATACCAATTCATAAACTGAGCCGCCTTCACGACCCCATTTTGCGAACGACTCCTAACTTGTGTAGTGAATGGCTTTGTTCGCAACACGAATTTACTTCCGATGCGCGCTCAACTGATTTGTCAATTTCCGTTGTCCTTTCGTTTGCCCAGCTTTCAGTAAGTGGTATAATAAGCTTCAAAAATGTGGCGCGTTTACTGAATCTCGCCCAACAATATTTAAAATCGCGTATTAAATATGGGGAAATATTCATTTACGCCGCGGCGGCATCTAATGAGTTGATTGAATATTTGTGGGACAGAGATTTGCTTAGTAAGCAAATATTTGACAAAGGTGCATATTTTCTGAGACTGATTTTATCCAAAACATCGAAAGAGCGCATAGATTGGCTATATGCGAATCGCCCATTCCCAATAATTGATAAATCGGACGTGGATGGCTTTCTATTTGAAAGCGGATTTGATTGGCGAACATTAAAAAGAGCGCACGAAAGAGGGATGTTTGATGCAGCTTGTGAGCGACTTTTGATCCGAAAATTATTTGGTTTCACGACCAATAGATTGGCTCTTGAATGGTGTTATCAAAATTTTGAGCATGTTATTGGAGAAATATACGCCGCAGATTGTCACATTTCATCTTGGTTTTCGTACAGATTTCTTAACGCGAAATCGGTCAACAATGTCACAAAAACGCAATCTCAATCCGAGGATAGCGAGGACGATATTGATTTGATTGATGATAACTTTGATAGCGACTCCTCAGATTCTTGAGCGACCTTTGTTTTTTCTTTCAAAAATTGAATCCTTCTTCCATAGCAAAATACATGGAAACCCAAACTCTTTCTGACGTTCCCCAAATTACAACTCTTGTCAATAGCATATCTATATCAGACAACTTTCCGCCCGAATTATGGGTTGTGATATGGTATTTCTTGCCTATTGAGGAGAAGGGTAATTGTCGATTGGTGTGCGTTGAGTGGCAAAAGAGACTTGATTCGATAAGGGACCCCCATTGGTGGCAACATTATTTGATCAATTTGGGCGAAATGCATAAGCTCAATGATCTTGCTTTAAGGTGGATTGAAGATCACACAAAGGCTATCTCCGCAGAAAATACCAGAATAGGTCGACTCAAATATGAATCTTGGAACGTACTTACACTTAACTTCGCAACGTGGTTGGTCGACAATCTCAAACATACCGAGTCCCAATATCTTGTTATGTTAGGCGCTGTATCGTGCGATTCGAAAAATCTAGGATTGGTCAAGAAAATATTCAAATTCGTTACCCCAACTATATCGCAAATGATTGACTATTGTGTATGTTCCACCAGTGGAATATTTGAAGAATGTCGAGTTACGGTGTTTGGTTCGCCGAACAATGAACTCGCAATGGCAGAATTTATGGCTGAAAAGTATGATCTTGTCAATAGTAAATGTTTTGAGTTATTAGTCGTAGCTTGCAGAAATGGCGACTTGCCTAAGTTTAATTGTTATTTTGATCAATTAGCTCGCCCGCTGTCGTTTAAACAATCTGGCGAACTTTGGATAGCCGCACTTTGCGCAAAATCAACCATCATGGTGGACCGACTAACGCAACTCAACGTAATTAACCACGAGTGGGACATCGTCATGACCCGTACTAACCTCTATCATGTGAGCATAATAGAATGGCTTATGATCAAGAAAGGAACATTGGAGCAAAATAAAACATTTTATATAACGCAAATAATTAACCTATGCACGCAGTCAAATGCAACCGATGAAGATTTTGAAACTCTCAAACGGATAAATAAACTAGTTGACAACGTAGATATTCCAATATCCATATTTGTAATATCGGCTCTTGCTGGTTGTTGGAATGAAAGGTTTGGAACATGGATGCTAAACACCCACAATCTGTACTTAGATAATAAGGGGAAGTGGAATTCCGCCGACGGCTTTCTCAGATTTCATTGTTTTAACTTGGTCCTTGCGAAGAAGGCATTTGAGTTACTCAATTTACGAGGGTTTTGTGTTACAACGCAATTCACCCCATCCGAACCAAAAACATTGACTTGCGGATTGAACATCCTTGGAACCTTATATTGTCAAGCGCCTATAAACGTGATAGAATATCTACGAGAAGAAAAATTCTTAAATCCGAACGACCTAGATAACAGGGAACTATTTGCCTTTATCATTTTACACGTTGATAAAACTCGTTTAATTTGGTTGTATCAAAACAGACCCACCCCCAAGTTGACAATTTCCAACCTGGCGCGATTTGACACCTCTTGCGCGCGATGGCAAACTATAAAATATTTATACGATACGGGGATACTTCCACAAAAATGCGAAATAATGATCATAACTACGTTGTTTAAAAATCTTTGCGATGAAACTTCCGTGAGGGCTTTAGAATGGTGTTATCAAACATTTTCATATGTTCGAGAAATAAGAATACGTCATTATAACATACATCATGATACGTGGATAAAAAATAGAATTTTGCCCGAAATGATCATCGCAAGCAGCTCGAGCAGTTATGATGACGATAATAGCGACATCAGTGGCGATGGGTATGAAGTTGAATTTATGGACAATCACGAAAATGATCATGAAAATGGTCCATATGAGATGTTCTAACTTACCAAACAACCAACTTTTTTTTGCAAATTCGATCAAAAAATTGAATCTTGCCAAGAGAGCAAACAGAATGGAATTACCGATTACTCTTAATGAACAACCATCCTTCGCACTTGATATTGTACACATTCCTGATAACTTTCCACGAGATTTGTGGACGGTCGTATGGTTTTTCTTGCCAATAGAAGACAAAGCAGGATGTCGATTAGTGTGTGTTGAATGGCAAAGCTTACTTGATTCAATTAAAAACCCTCTTTGGTGGCAACATTATTTGATTGACCTAGTTAATATTCCCGACCTTAACACACTGGCTCTTCAATGGGTAGAGGATCACACAAAAGCCATTTCCCGAGAAACTATGAGATTTCGCGCCGATGAGGATCATGATGGAGGCTTGGTATGGTCGCCAATTAATTCGCGATTCATGTTGTGGTTGTTAGACAATGTCAAACCAAACAGATATTACTATTTGGTTGTGTTGGAGCAAGCGACAAGCACTGAATTTACATCCTTTGACGTGGTTAAAAAAGTGCATGAATTTATAACCCCAACTTTGGAAGAATTGCGCATACATGATGTATGTGATGGTACTTCTCTATTTAGGAAATGTCCGTATTTAACAATAAATCCACACGTCGATATGATTTGCATAGGAGAGCATTTGACAAAAACGCACAACATAACCAACACAAAATATTTCAGTTTGGCGATAATGGCATGCGCCAGTGGAAATTTAGATAAGTTTAGATATCACTTAGCGCAAGTTGAAGGGATTCTGACTGACAATAATGTAACTCATCTTTGGCAAGCAGCTTTGCACAATAAATCAACCATTATGCTCGACGAATTAGTGCGACTCGGAGTGCAAAATCGTGATCTACTTACCCTCGAAGTGAATCCAAATTACCATGTTAGCGTTATCGAATGGGTATTACTGCGCTCAACTTTCAAAAAATTAAACGAAATTTTCTACCTTCGGCATTTCGTAACTCTGTGTCAATTAACGAACACGACTGATGAAGAATTTGAAACTTTGAAAAGGATCAACAAATTAGCCGGTAATCCAGTCGTGCCGATTTCTTGTTTTGAGGATGAATTTTTAGAGATGCCTCAGTTAGGAACCTTTGGAACTTGGTTGTTTAGTGTGCATGAAATATATTGGGATGGAATGCATGGGGATAAAAACATCGCATCCATCAATTTTATGCACCATTATTGTATGTGTTTAGATTTAACAAAAAGGGCATTTGCGATATTCAAACTGAAAGGAACAACAATTGGATTGACTAATCCATCCCAAAAAGACAAACTCCTTTGTTGCACCTACATAATAGGAAAAATATATTGCAAATCACCCACAGAAGTGATCGAATATTTATGGGAAGAGAAGTTTTTGGATGCTGATGAATTAGCCAATCCAGATTTGTTCGTGTATATCACATTAAACGCTGATAAGGATCGTCTGCTTTGGTTATATCGAAATCGCGAAATGCCTAAACCCGAAAGCGTAGAAATGTTTAATTTCAACGCAAATCCATGTTGGAAAACCATAAAACACATTCATGAGATTGGTTTGTTTTCTGGAGATTGTGGAAATCAAATAATAGCTAGGCTATTTGAGGAATGCCTCTATCAACCGTCTGTTGCGGGCGTTGAGTGGTGCTACCAAACATTTCCTTTCATCCGAAAGAAAAACATAGAATGTTACGATGCTCGCCTTAAAGAATGGATTGAAAATAGGGTTCCCCCAGAGTTGATCGTAAATCCATTAGCTGCTTCCGATACTTCCAATGACTATGACATTAACGAATTAAGCGATGACGAATTAAATAATGATGGATCAAATAACGATGGGTCAAACAGCGATGAATCGCACGTTTACGCTTTCAAAATTACGTGAAGATCACAAATCTTTTTTTGGTTGGCTCCTAAAAAATTGAAATCGTCATCAATAGAAAAACTATGGAATCTAAGTACGCAATTTACATGTGCGCCTCCGATAATTTTATGTCTGATTTATGGATGGCAATATGGTCTTTCTTGCCAATAGAGGATAAAGCGGAATGTCGATTAGTTTGTGCCAAATGGCAAGAATGCCTTGACTCGATAAAAGACCCAGAATGGTGGTCATGGTTTATGGTGAATTTGTGCAAAGTTACTCAGTCCAATATCCTTGCCATTCAATGGGTGGAAGATCATACAAAGGCTGTATCGAACACTGTTAAAATGTGCGAGATTTCAGAGATGGGTCTTTGGGGCTATAATCCTACATTCATGTTGTGGCAATTGAATAATTTTGCGTTTGTAGATCATCAATACATGCACGCATTGTCCAAAATTAGTGACCTTAATGGATTTTTGGAAGTTGCCAAAAAAATACTTACCTTCGTAAATCCTACACCGACTGCTATGAATATATATGGTGTTTGTGATAGCGTCGCGCTATTCTCAAATCGCGCCAACATATCTCATGCAAATCCTCAAAGTAAATATGAAATTGCTCTTTATTTAGCGGATTTATACGGCGATGAGTGTAATTATAATGGGCTTATGTTTGTGGCCTGCGTTAATGGAGATGTGGTTAAATTTGATTATTACCGTGATAAATTAAAATTTCAGCCTGCCGGCGAAGACAATATGGCATTATGGAATGCGGCTTTACGTGGAAACTCCTTAAACATGGTGAAACATTTGTACGACCTGGACATTTTATATCCTTTGCACAATTATTTTAACACCTCATTCATCACTCTTGTGAATTCTATTGATGTGTTAGAATGGATATTGCTTCAAACACAATGTACCGCGAATCGCGATAGCATCTATGTTATGCATTTTGTATCATTATGTAATTACACAAATGCAACAGAGGAAGAGTTTGAAACCTTAAAAAGAATATGTGCTTTAGTAGGTTATCCCACCATTTCGGCTATGGCATTCATCGCCGACAAGGCGAGTCCCTCAATAACTGCAGATGGTGTTTTCGCCGAGTGGTTACTACAGCAGCACTCAATATATTTGTACCCCAACAACATCGATTTACTTTTAAGTCCGGCAAGTTGCGCATTCGTTTACAGAGTTTGTGCTAACATATTTCTTACAAAAAAGATGTTCGCAATCGACATCGTTCGGCAACGATGGATGGACATAGTAACGACAAAATTCCATTCAAAGGATAGTACGGAGGTGCACGCAATGGACTTTGCGTTAAACTTATACTCTAAGTCACCAATAGAAGTTATTGAATATATGTGGGAAGAGGGCTTGCTCAGCCCTAATGATCTTGATAATCAACGATTATTGTCTTGCATACTGGCAAAAGCTACAAAAGATCGGTTGTTATGGCTGTACCGCAATCGCGAAATGCCCAAAATTACATCTGCATATCACATCGAAAGAACAAACCCTTGTGACTCTGATTGGACCGCCATAAAATATGTATATGAGAAAGGCATATTTTCCGAATATTGTGAAAGAGCCGTAATAAAAAAGTTGCTCCACAATCTTCTCAGAAATCCTTCGGTGTTGGGACTTGAATGGTGTTATCAAACGTTTGAGCATGCTAGAACTGCGGAAATAACATTGCGCAAAAATTCTAGAGGCTGCGAAGCATGGGCAAAAAATAGGTATTCATTAAAACAGACAGTCCAACGTTTTGATATATACTCATACGTAGAAACTATAGGAGCTCCAAGTCGAAAACCTTTATAACCTACCGAAGCAAACATCTTCATTGTTTTTTTTGTGAGGCATGAAAAATTGAATAGCGCATACCAAACCAAAAATATGACAACAATGCACACACTCAAATACGAAGACATATCACAAACCAATTGTGTTCTTGACAATTTTATATCCGACTTATGGATGGCCATATGGTCTTTCTTACCAATAGAGGATAAGGCCGAATGTCGTTTAGTTTGTGTCAAATGGCAAAAATGCCTTGACTCGATAAAAGACCCAGAATGGTGGCCATGGTTTCTTATAAATCTAACTAGGGCATCAACATTTGGTACGTTAGCTTTACAATGGATTGAAGATCACACTAAAGCCATCTCTAAAGAAGTAGAACGCTGCAAGAATTTCGGAACTCAATATTGGGGCTTCTCTATCACTTTTGCATGGTGGCAACTGCATAATTGCAAACTTGACAAGCGCCAATTAATGATTATACTATCTAAGGCCAGCGATGAAGGGTCTCTCGCAATTGTCAAAAAAAATACTCACAATGATTAGTCCATCTGTTCGAGAGATGACCGATTATGAAATTTGTCAAGACATATCGCTGTTCTCTCGCAAAGAAACCGTATCAATTCCCAACAAAACGATCAAGGATAATGTTGCGCTATTCTTGGCTGAACGATATCAAATTACTGAAACCGCGCACCACAAACTTATACTTGCCGCATGCATCAATGAAAATATAGATCAATTTAATTATCATCTTGAGAAGAGTAATTGGTTGCTTAATCACCATAAAACTATAATAAATCTTTGGAACACCGCAATTTCGATTGGTTCGTTAGTGATGGTAAAGCGAATATATGAACTCAAACTATTCTCTTCACAAGAATCGTACTTTTGTACATATTTATTTTCCAAAACGACCAATGTCAATTTGTTAGAATGGATCTTGCTCGAGATAAAAAACGAAGAATTGTTGCAACGACATGTATTTGCGCATCATTTCGTTACCTTGTGTTCTCTTGAGAATACGTCTGATGAAGACCTCGAAACGCTAAAACGCATAACCAAAATAGTGAAACATTTCAATATTTCAATAAAGGCATTTACTGCGTCCACAGCGCCTATGGTTAGCAGAAATGGTGCTTTCGCAGCATGGTTAATCACCATCCCTCTTTGCACTATTTACCTTGAACGCCAAAATGCAAAAACCCCCATGGGCGTTGAATATTCCCAGTTACGTAACTTTGTAAGAACAATTTGCGCTAATTTACTGTTGACAAAAAAGGTATTCGCTTTGCCTGGAGTTAAAGAAGCGTGGATGGAAGGCGTGTCCACGGTTCCCAAATATCGAGATAATGATCTTGATCGTTATAAATATGGCAACGGTGCGCTACTTGACTTGTATGTCAACTGTCCCACCGAGGTTATCGAATATTTTTGGGAGGAAAAATTGGCTAGTCCTCATGACCTTAATCGAAAAATGTTGTTCTGCAGCATAATCATGGAAGTTAAAAAAGATCGATTGCTATGGTTATATTCCAATCGCAAAATGCCTAAAATAACGGATTCACCTTACACTGAGTTAGATTATTGTAACTCTGATTGGAGAGCGGTTAAATATGCCTACGAGAAAGGGGTATTTTCTAAAGCATGTGCTCAATCGATAATAACTACACTATTCAGTAATTTAATATTAATACCTTCGTTATTGGGTCTTGAATGGTGTTACCAAACCTTTCCGCATATTAGGGAAAAAGCGCCAACCACAGAATTTGGCAAAAACATATCACTCATTATCGAATCATGGATCAAAAATAGATACCCCTTTGATAAAGGAATCGATGAAATCACAAAGACACAACAGAAAATGATCTCCAACATTTCGCAAGAAGAGGCGCCTTATGAAAGTACAGATGATGAGAGTGTGTCATATGATTGATGGTTTTCAACGGCTTACATTTTTTTCTTTAATACCGCGCCTTTACATCAACCTTTGCCGATGTGATTCCCACATTAACAACATGATATATATCGAGATCTCCCTAGGAATTAAATTTGCTTCGAGCAAAGATAGCATAATATGAGGAATGTTTATGAATGGTACTAAACTGGGTATGTTATTGGAACCTCTTAAAAACTTGCCAACCAGCGGTTGGTCAATTGTGTTACAAACGCGTTCGCCAGAAAAATACAACCAAAGACCATCATACCAAAAATCAGCGCAAGGTTTTAGTTGCGACACTTTATCAAAAGAATATACCACCTCCTTGATGCTAACTGCGTCGATGATGTAGGCACCTCTACCGATAAGATGTATGAATTTTGATTCTGATTTGGATCGTAATTTATGACTGGGTACTCCGAGCTTCCAAAAATGTTCTTCTTTGTCTGGCACACCGCATCTTAACATAGGGTAATCCAACGCAAATAAATAATTTCTACATGGATTGTCGTTAGATGCGGGGTTATAAGTTTTAGGTTGATCCCATATTCTAGGATTCACCACGTATGAGTGTCGCTTGAAATAGAGTTTTTCTTTGATGATATGAAATCCAAAATGTGTTCTAAGCCAATGTGTGAAAATTATATCGGTCAAACCTGCCATCTCGGGAATGTTTAACGCTGCTAAAACAGAACTATCGTCGTCAGAATCGTCTCGTTGATCTGATGTAGCATGAAGAATATGAGTATCTAATCGACCTAACTCCCATTCTGAATCGGGTCCTTTATATTTGTCTTGTCGAGTTGTCTTGGTTAACATAAAATATGAATGTATGGCGTAAAAAGATACAACATGATTTCCAAAATCATACATGGTGTAACCTGGTTGATCAGGCATTGACCACCCACATTTTTTCAAGACGAAGGTCGATATCCCATCCGATATTTGATACGAAAAATCATAAAACACGTTTGCGATTGAGGATGATATTTTTGTTTTGAGCCGTCTTATCCGATCTGGGTGATAAATATCGTCATCATCACAAAAGAAAACAAACAAGTTTCTCTGTTGTTCTTCAGTTGGGTATGATTGTAACACTAAATTATGAATGTGTTTGAGATGTTCAAACTGAGTTTGCCTTTTGGGATGCCAAATAAAATGTAGTAGTTTGTTGGTAAAAATGGGTTTCAGTTTTCTGGTGATGTATTTTTCTTGGCTGTATGAAACGTATATTTTTGATGGGAGTTCGGTTTGCTGCAATAAACTTCTTATGGTCTCTGTAAACCATTCAAATCGTTGCACAGAATGAATGTGCGATGCAATCCAAACTTGAGTTACGATGTTCCGATTTGGGTTTTGTATAAGATCACACATGTATTATGCAAACAACAAGAATATTTAACCGATTGACTATCAAAAATTGAATCCTGGGTTTCATGGTACATGGAAGATTATCAAACGATAGCCGATTCATGGTTGGCAATTCAACCTAAAGTTGTGACAAGCGATACTTTTGCAACTCTTGAACACAAGTTAGAACTAACCGATGTTCTTGGTTTGGCGTTGTTGAGCAACGAGGTACCAAAAAAGATCGACCTTTCAAAAATGTTCACTGATTTAGGTGTGAGTGTTATCCAAGATATTTTGGGCCTTTACATCGGACATGAAAGAGAAAATTTGCAAACAAGAATCAATCTCATCAACAACGCCAACGACAATCTGGGACAGCGAGTTGCATTCGTTTTGTTGAGGTACCGCAATGTGTTTCAATCGAACCAAACTTATTATGTAGCAAAAATACCTGTTATTGCGGAATGTTATTCTATGGTAATTATGAGTCACAATGCCACTCCACAAGCACCAGCGCAATGTACCCAACCTCATTGTGGCTGCACCGTGATAAGAAATTTGGTCAAACCAATGTTGTTTTGTTTCAAAATATGGTACCCCATCAAGAGAATGATGTCTGATTTAAGTCAATTTTGCGAACCCAACTTTCCCAAAAATGTAACTCAATTCGCAAATTCAAATCTTGCTGAATTCGGTTTATCAAAATATGGATCAAATTACGAAGAAGTTGCGTCGATCATATTGCGCCATCGTTTCCAAAATGAAGACTCCAGATTTGCTCGAGAAAAAGAAAAATGGGATTTTGCGGAAGATTGTCAACTCTTGGACGAATGGAGAGACCGCATTCCCATAAACACAATGTCAGAGATGCACCTTCGTAGCAAAAATGCCATACAATCTCGGCTTGAATATTTATCGCCCAAATGAGTCAAACTTTGTTTTTTGATTTGTAATTTACATTCTGCACAATAATACATGACAAGAACAACTATCTGGATAAAAACTCCTCAGACTTACACATGGACTATTTACGAAACGGTGTGGCAAAAAGAATGTACCGAAAAGGTCAAGCTTTATAAAAATTCAAAATATGAATACTATGCTCATATTGAAACTTTGCTTGCCAAACTTCAAGACACGATAGATAGGAATGATGAATTGCGAGGCACAAACGTAAAAACGACCTGCGATTATTGTGAAAAAACAGAGATGGCTCGTGATCCAGATGGGTATGAGTTTGGTTAAGTTTGTGAAAAAAGACAGCTTGTTATGATTTGTTAATCTTCATCTTTAGTTTGTCGTGCCAAACTAACAAGGATATGTTTGATACGTTGGATGAACAAGTGGCCATCAACTCCCATAATTTTTTATCGGCTTTAAATTTTCTATAAAACCACTTAGCAATTTCAAGAGATTCGCTACTAAATATGCTGGCGCAAATGTCGCGTCTTAGCCCGAAGTTCATATCTTGATTTAATAAATTCTTTTCGCAACACAGCTTCTCGCAAAAGTAATCCAGTTTTCTGACATCGGATAATCGAGGCGCACATTTTATAAAATCTTTAAACGTTATGGAGCATCCATAAACCGTAGTCCAATACACAAATTCATGATACGGTAGCGTAAACCAATCAAAACTGAATTCGCTCAGCCTCCATTTTATGTAACGCCCGTTCTTTGTAGCTTCGTAGGTAGCTATGCTAACCTCCAATGGATTCAATTCGATCGTCATCTTGTCAAAATGAAAAGGATCGTGTTCATAACTTATTAAAATGGCGACAGTTTGATTTGGATTGCAATCCGCTAAACACGTTGCTTTTATCATATCGTCGCGCGATACTTTAAAAGTATGTATATACCAACACAGATCCATCCATTCCCATTTTACAGGGATCTTAAGCATAGAATTTGTATTTACCAAATCATCGGGCGAGGTGCATAATAATAATTGACGCAAGGCGTGTGCACTCATTCTGTGAGTTGGAGGACTCATTCTTACGAATTTGAACATTTCGAGAAGATTCCACACTTGTAAAGTGCATTCATTATCACCTATTTCACAAACGTGTTCAGTAAAATATTTTTGCGCAAAAGCATGAGTAAATTGACCCGGGTGATTTGCGAGAATGTGTATAATTATACTGGGATCGTAAGATTGATAGACTAAGATTTTTTTATCGTAGTCATAAAACGAAGGAACCACATGTTTGTAAATTCTTAAGTTGCCAGAAATACCAGCCATCGTTGAAGTCCATCTCACAAATTGACTTAGAAATAGATAATGCTCAAAGGTCATAGGTGTTTTACGAACCTTCGAAAGTTGAAACCCTTTGTGTTGGCAAATATTTATTATACCGCTCTTGTCGGCACAATCACCATTCTCCCAACACCAATGCATTATAGGAAAATCGTCCCATGAGTCGTTAAACAAATTAGCTAAGTCAGGACACACATTATTACGAGATTTTATGTAATCGTAAATATAATTAGCACAAACAACTCTATTTGGACGTGTAATGGCACAAACCCAGTGCATCATCTCTATCGGATAGTTGGTTATTAATTTGCCATGTTTTTCCATCCATTTCAAGGATTCAATATTGATTCCATTTCCTAATTTTGAAAGGTCCGTTTCTGCGAAATCCCAACCCAAACTATCCAAACCGCACATCCATTTTTGGCTAACCGCCCTGCATTTTACTCGCTCGATAAAGGATAACATGAGCCATATTTCTCTGGTTAGATCTCCGTGGTCAAAGACATTTTTACTCGACATTGCGTAGCTGATATGAGATACCAAATTCATTTTTTTATGCAAGTTTAGCAAAAAAACAATACGAGGTTTACCAACCTGGATAATGATGTTCGCGAGTCGCGAATGTGTTATCTATTTTAGCGTGCTTCAACACGAATTGTCGCACTGATATATTGTTAATTAGGTCATGACTTTCCACCACTACAGTGCCCAACCCCAACGTATTATGAATCCATCTTACCCTTTCTAAATCTCCATGATGAATAACGTCCAAAATGTTGTACATAATATAACTATCGTTGATTAACTCATTCTTGGCTTGGGTAAACAGGTCAACCGCGATGTTCAAATGTTCTACGGGACTATAAAGTATCATATCCGCCGATTGATCACTGCATACATCTTCGTAAAAATCAATCCAAAAGCGAAATTCATTTGCGTCTTTTATATTTTGGAAATTTATAGGCATGTTTGCGCATGCGCCCAAATCCAACAGATATTTTGCGGCACCATGGTCCGACTTTGTCACCGCATAATCGATAAGAACATCTATGAAAGTGCCAAGTGCTTCATTGACATTATCGGTCGTGGCAGATTTTAACCCACGATAATCACACCATAATGACATTCCAATGATGTTGAGAGGTTTAGCCGAACCATTCGCAATACCCTTGGGGATTAATTTATCTATGCTTATCCAAACATCTCCAAGGCTAATGTCTGCTATTGATATATACCATGCCAAATCTACCCAATCCCAACTCCAAGGTATTTCCATACCTGTCAAAACATATTTTTTGAGATTCGTAACCGAATCAACGGCGAGCATTTGTCTAATTATAATACACCCGTTAGAACCCAATAACATGCTATGCAATTTAAGCAAACCTATCGCTTTGGATATGTATGAAATGCGGGTTAAGGTTGAAAACCTTTGATGCGTTAGTAATGTTAATTCCGTACACCCCAAACTATAAATCTTGATGAGGCAATTCGCCAAATTCCACCTTTTATCTTTGGTCAACCTCATTGAAATCACGGGAGCGCGAATTAGCAATTCGTGAATTATATCAACATTGTCAACTTTAACTGTTTGACTTAAAAGCTCGATGAAAATATCTACATTTCCGATTGCGTTTGGAAGACCAGCAACGAATAACTCAACCGAACCTTGAGCCAAGGCAACAGCTCGATAGTCGATCGATGGTCGATGAATGCGGTTCTTCAGTTTCGTAAAGTCTTCCAAATCCCACTTGTATTGTATCTTTGTATTAATCAAATGATAATTCACAACGTCTGTAATAGTGCGATTTCCATGCGCGACAGTCATTGTTATGATCCACATTATCACATCGACGTTACTATTTGGATGGGCGGTGTAACTGTAGGGTATTTTGGTTTGGCTTGGATTTTTAGCTCTAAGCCATTCTATCACAGAAATATCTTCACTAGTTTGCATTAATCCCAAGACCCACAAGAAGGTTTGTCGAAGGTTTTCGGGTGACAACAACCGAGCGCATTCATGCAACCACAATAAACCCTCCTTAGTCACTTTGCCTTTACATTTGTTTATGTCTATGGTGGTTATGTCCCATTCGCAAATATTCGCAATCGACCACCATTTTTTAGAAACCAACCTGGCTCGCAAGCGATAAGCAAATGGTAAATGTTGTAATATTATCAATAACACATCACCACTGAATATCAAATCAATAAGTGCGTTGCAAACAGGTAAGGTTTGAGTATTAACTTCCATGTTTTATGAATTGGACAGTTTCAATTTTTAAAGAGCATAAAAAATGGTAGCGCATCGATTTACCAGATATCATCTGATGCACTCAAGTCATCACTACTATCGTCGCCATTATCATCGTTATCCTCCGAATCCGCATCAATCATTTTGCAATGTTTCCGTAAGAATAATCTCACTGACAAATTATCTGTTTCCAAGCACATGTTTTTAGGAATGCCCTTGCGAAACACGTTATCAAATCCTATATTTTGATGTATCCATTTAACCCGTTCTAAATCCTCCATTGCAATTATTTCCCTAATGATGGCCAAACAATTCGAATCTTTCAACATTTCATTCTTATCTGAATCAGATACATATTCCCATACGACGTTAGCGTGTTCAGTCGGACCTGCCTCGAGCACATTAAGGAATTCAGTATGAGTAACGTAGTCATAAAATTGTGTCCAATATTGGAGCTCATTTAATGTTTCTATTTCCCATAATTGGATTTCTGCGTTTGCGCAAGCACCAATACCTAGCAAATATTCGGCAGCGTCTGAGTCAAATGTTCGGACTGCGTTGTCGATAAGAGCATCTACAAAGTCATCTAAAACCTCGTCATCTTTCCGGATATATGAACCTCCAACGGGATGCTCGCACCAAATTGCAACACCAATCACGTTAGAAATGTTTATACATTTGAGAGATTGTCCGATTAACTCATTAATAAATTTTTGAGCCTTCTTGCAAGTTATGTCCATGATTGATATATACCATGACAAGTCGACCCAATTCCAATTCCATGGAATACGCTTGGGCAATAACTTTTTCTGTTTTAATTCACTCATATCCAGACATATAATCATTTGTCTCATTATCAAACAGCCGTCTTCCCTATCGGTAAGAGGACCTCTACCAAATAATTTTTCAGTTGGGTGTTTCGTTGCCCAAATATCAACAATATCGAGAAATGTTTCATGCAATTGCAATGTCAATTTACCACATTTCATATCGCAAATATTTAGGAAGACAGTTGTTAAAATATTAGCCTTGACTGAAGTGTCACATGTGCGATTTTTAGGTGCGCGATTTAACATTATTTCGGTTATTTCAATGTTACTTGTCATAGAAATCTTCCTCAAAAGAGTTAAATACTCAATTAATTCTTCAAAGGTATCCGGATAAGTTACAGCAAATAAGTGGGGCAACTGATGTTGTTGCGCTAATAATCGGTGGTCTAAATTAGGTGCAATCTTTTTTGATCTTTCCAAATCTTCCAAACTCCAATGCAGGTTTGCGTTTTTACGATCAAGAAAGAATTGTGGTGAATTTGCATTACGAACAAAGACCCAAGTCATCATATCCACATCCAAACATGGACCAATTAGTGTTTGCGTGTGACCTGATGGTTTAACAGAGTATTTATTTTCAAGCCACTCTATCACACGGCATTCATCACCAGTTCGAACTAAACTTAGGCACCAATACAGAGTTGCTAGGACGTTATCGGGACTTAATATTTGAGCATACTTGTCAAGCCACAACAATCCTTCGATTGTCAATTTGCCATGACATTTCCCCAGATCAAATTCGCTAAAATCCCACCCAAACGAATCCAACAAGGTGCACCATATCGTTGATATCCTTCGACATTTTAGTAAGTCCTTGTAGGGAATATGTCCTAGAATTTCCACCAAAATATCGCCACTGAAAACCTTATCGGTCAAGAATGATGGGCAAATGGGTTCTATTTGTGCAGTTTGGTTATCACGCTCCATATTTTTACGCACAACCGGAGTTCAATTTTTTATTTCTTGTCACATCGCGGTGTGTTTTTCTATTTTGAATCTTGACTAGCAGGGTATGTCACAAGATACACCACGTTTTACAACCACCATAGGTCCGTCTGCGCAAACGGACGTCACAAAATGCATGAGCACCTATGTTGAATTGATGACCAATCTCAAAAAAGCGGGAAAAGTATGTCAGCAGATTCGCAGATCGGAAATATGTTTGGCTGGTTTAATAATTTCTTATGAGGAAGGGTTCGATGAATTTGTGATGTGCGCTGCCAAAAGAGTATATTACAATCCCAACAACTCTTAGAAAGGTTGTTCGTCAAGATTGGCGAGGTTGAATTTTTTATTCCCTTTCGATATGGCAATTCGAAGGTTGTTGAGTTGGTCGTTGGCTTCTTTGAAAAGTTTTATCTGATGTTGGGCTTGGTGAATATAACTATCGCACGCAGAATTATCCCAGTTACATACTGCGAGGTTGTACAATTCAAGAGCCCTGTTGTTCGTTCGCTCCATCCGGTAACAAATAGACACAATCTGCTCCACAAGGTCCATCTATATAGGCCATAAAAAACTGAAATTAGAGACCCTAAAATCAAATGGAAGACGATATATTTTATGAAGTTATACCTTGCGATCAAGAGATTCTGGCTCGCCAAACTCGCGATCAATGGTCGACACTCAACATTGAAGAGGAATATTGGGTGGAAGTTTATAATGATGACCTTTCACGAGATAATCAATCCATCATGAGATCTGAATGGATAGATATTTATACCCGGAAAAATTATCTATATGTACAGTATTCAGACCTTTGGCGAGATTTCAATATTCAATAAACCAGTTTCCAACAAAAAAAGATAGTCCATGGACTATCGATTTTTTTGTGTTAACTTCTACAACGCTCTTAAAACTTCATAATGATCAGTTTTCATCTGCGCCAATTGCATTCTCATGGCCCTTATTGAGACCGCCAATGCATTAGCGACATTTATTTTTCCGTTCAACAAAGCGTCGGCTCTTTCTTGCTCAGTTCGCATTATACTTCCATGAAGGACGTTACGTTCAGCAGCACATAAATCAGCTATTTGAGATCGGGACATATTCGTTTGACATAGAGCCTCACTAATCAATTTTTTATTCATTTGAAAACAACTACGTTCTCTTCAAACGAAAAATGACAACCATACCTAACGAGGTTACTCAATTATTATTGGACACCGATGGTCAATTATTTCTTCAATACCTGGACCCAACTATGCTATTTCGGTTTAGGCTTGTTTGCAAGGCGTGGTCATGTTTGCCTTTTGAGAGTCGTGATGCTGATAGGATAAGAAAAATAACCAATGGTCCCTTGAAAGAGGCATCCAATTTTTGGGCAGACATGGTTGGTAAAAAAGATATGTTGTCCATGATATCATTTGTCAAGATTTTATCCCGGGGTAAATCCGGCCCGCGCAATGAAAGGTTTTGGCACGACAACATAACCGCTTTGTTTTCCATACCCTTCCCCGAATTGTGGGACGAATACGCAAATGATAATACAATGTCAATGATGTTGTGGATACATGATAAATTGCGAGACAATCATATTTCCACTGAAGCGGACTATTTTAACTTAATTATACATCGGTCAATTTATGATGATGAACCCAAATGGATATTATGCGAAGAATATTTTTGGAACAAACGTAGCGGACACAGAAATCAATATTTATATGAGTCAACTTTGGTTTATCAAGCAACTGCACGAGGAGTGTTTAGGCAAAATTATTTTAATAACAGTCGATCGTCAAATATGTTCCCGCCAACAGAATACGTATTAACCTTTTTAGCGGCGGTGTTTGATGACCCTCTCGAACCCAAAAAAGAGTTTCGTAAGGTTGTCGTGCAATTGGGAGCTCCAATTCTCAAACACATGTTAAGGAAAAATGACGGTTCCCGAGTGGATATAAGATCATACAAATTTGCCGCGGCATGTTGTCATCGGTTAAATGTTGACGAAGATTTATCAACCAAGTTGATCTGTCACAAAAGCAATGTTTATGTCGAACTTCATTAAGTGGCAATCGCTTTTTTATTGTGTGTTCAAAAATTGAATTTCAACAAGTTAACAAAATGGAATTAGCAAACACATCTAGCTTATTGGATCAGCTCATCGTAGGTCATAAAATCTTATTGCAGTACATGTGTCCCACCCGCCTATTTACTCTACGTTTAGTTTGTAAAGCATGGGCCAAATTACCGTATGAAAATCCTGACGGCAACTCAATATTGCGATGGATGGAGGAAAATACAAATGCATCAAATAACGATGCGCTAAGTTTAACTGACGATAACCTATCGGATCACAATATCAAAATAGTTACCAAACTAGCAGCCTGGATTTCTTCCGGAGACATACCATCTCTCACATGCTTCTTCAATATAGCCAAATATGGAACACCCTTCAGATCTAATCAAATTATGGACGATCAATATTCGTATTTTTCCGAAAGTGATGTGGCAAAATGTGGTCGGCGCGCGATTTTATGCATTTCTTTCCTAAAAGTGTGGGAAAGTTGCACCACTATGTTTGCATTGTGGTTACACGATCAAATATACGATGTATATTACAACGGATCGATAATTGAATCGCATTCATATTTCCATGAAACCATGCAACATTGCATAGATAACAGGGACTATAATTGGATTTGGTGTGAAATTTTGCCAGATACATCATGTAATTGGGGTTGGAGAGCCAAAATGCATTTGGAAGGTTTTGACAAATTTAAGGCCGAATATGATCCAGACAATCGAAATGCATTGGCATACCTGGAAACTGCGTTTTTGAATATTCCTACTAGACTTAAACCTGTCAAAGCTACGATAATTAAAACTGCATCCAATATTATGTTTTACAATTGCGAAATTGCTACCAAAAGCGTCATAGTTTCTACCGAAAGTTTTGCCCGTAATTGCGCAGACTATTTAGAGCGCCGGTATCCAACATTGAATCTGAAATTAATGCATACCGGCGTCTCGATGATCGTTAGGAACGTCCGAAAATAGCGCATTTTTTTTGAAACTTACCAACCCAAAAATTGAATATCAACAACGTATCAAATGGAATCTACAAACTCTCTGACATTTTGAATTGCTTGATCATGAACTATAGATTTTTATTAGACTATGTGTGTCCTACTCGCATATTTGCACTTCGTCTTGTTTGCAAAGCGTGGTCTAAGTTACCATTTGAGAGCCCAAATGGTGATGCAATATTGCAATGAAAGGAAACGAAGATTTAGATGTGGTATTTTCATCCCACCCCGAGCGCAATTATCCTAAACTTCATATCGCGCAAATGATTACCAAAATAGAAAAGTGGATCAACTCTGGCGACATATTATCGCTCACATGCTTCTTTAACATTGTGAAGTATGGAACCCCGTTTCAAGCAGATAGGAATCAACTTTGCAATCCTGAATCTCCATATCGAGCGGACAAAATTGCACTTAACGACCCCGCATATACGTTATCTAGATGGGGTTGCCGCGCTATAATGTCAATTCCCTTCAAACGAATATGGCTTCAAGGTCCAGTCATGTTTGCTGTTTGGATTCACGATCAACTGTGTAGTTTGGAATTTGATAACCCATCTTTGGAATTATATTCGCATTTCTTTGAAACTATACAACACTGTATTAAACAACATGATGCCGATTGGATATTATGTGAAATAAATTGTGAGAATGCTAAGCGATGCAGTTGGGATTGGAATGGCCAAGATCATTTAATTGGCCTTGATGAGTTGGGTTATGGTCGAGATGAAAAAGGCGATGGTATCATGCAATATTTGGAAGAAATATTTCTAGATGATGGGGTTTCCGATTTGATCAAAAATGAAGTAGTTCTTACGGCGCGCGACATAATATATTACAACCGTCGCTCGGATGATGACAATTTCATCTTAACTGAGTCATGGACATTTGCAGAACAATGTCAAACCCACCTCAGAACATGTAACGTTGAAACAGAATTAAATTGGTGTCTAGGTATGATACGAATTAGTATATTGTAGCGAATGTCGCCCGATTTTTTTCCCACAAAAAACGAGCGCAACTTTATTTGATAGCTCGCTTAGTTGGCGGAAACAAAGTTGCTTGAGCCCACAATAAATCATCAACACAGAATAATTTCATGATTGCCCATAATTCTCCTCGAACGATGCACGGAAAGTTGATGCTATATTTTGTACCGTTAAATTCTGTGCATGCTCGATCAGGGACGATCAAATTTATAGAACATCGCCTAAAAACTGCTCCCTCATAAATCAGTGACAGATAAGACCCTGTTGCATTAGGTCGGGACGGTGTTGATTGAAAATCATAAACTGCGACACCCTCAGTCCCTAAAATGCACCAATAATAATAGTCGATGCCTGTATCAGAACCATATTCACACGAGCTAGGACCCTCGATGATTGAGTTAACTTGGGTAACAAACACGCAAACCACAAACAAGAATGCCCACATTTTGTTGTTCTATTAAGAACATATTCAATTTTAAATTCTATTTTCCATCACGATGGAACAATACATTACCGACCCTGTTTCGCTAGAAAGTTTGGTTGAAAATTTTAGGGTTGCAAAAGAAGAGTACGAATATTTTGTAGATCACAACTGGGCCGCAGATGGGCCTTGCGGCGGTAACGAAGATTGCAAACATTGTAAAAAAAGTTTTTATACAAAACGTGGTTTATATTTGAGAGCCTATCTTGAATTATACAAACAAGATAGAAACTCGTGCCCCAAACTTAATTGGGTGCATTTGTCAACAAGTGATGAGGCAATCGCTGGACAATTTCATGCATCAAAATGCTCAAAAAATATGTTAATTACGAATTGTCCATGCCAACTGGCAATGTTCATGAAGGTTGCCTATCCAGGAATTACGGAAACTACGACACTAAGATCCTTCAAATCTCAAATTTATCCTAACTTTGTGAAAATGATACCGCAGTGAGGGTCAAAAATAACATTTTTTTGTTCCCAGAAGGGTCTTATTTTTTTGCAACTTTGCTTTTTTCAGGACCAACCCATCTACCAGACACCAAGTAGGCCAACTCGGGACATATTTTTTCCGTGTGACCTATGTCATCATTTTCTATCATTTCACGAATACATATTTCAACAACTCCATCATCATAATCTGATATATTTTCTTGACTAGGACATTTGCCCGAAGTCAAATCATTTTGCAGACGGATCATTCGAGCCTCGCAAAACACAATTTCATAATGAGGTACGCAACTTTCATTTTTTCCATCAACAATGCGGTCTGCATAAAACACGTGAAAACCAAATATTTTTTGAGGGATTGATAAAGTTGGTCCTGTTCTCCACAACATGGACCCAGTTAACTTGTTAGATAACAGGTCAAGATGATGATCTAATTTTACGGAATAAAGCGGACTAACATTTTCAATCTCAGAAACGAAACAAAGATAATGCAACCTTGATTTGAGAGGGGGTTCAAAAATATGAGATGCATTATCAGACATGACTTGTTTGAAAAAATCATGTTTTTTTGCCCCAGTTTTTGTTCCAACCCCGCTCAAGGAAAAATCAACGAGATACTTTTTTAGTTTGCAGTGTGTCATTGTGTTATTTGTTTTAGGGCCGATCAAGTCAAACAATCTTAAGACCGTTAAGTTGGTTAATGTTTTAACGATGTCCCCTGACTGAGAATTTATCTCCGAACAAAATCTTTTATGCCGACTTTCATCCTGAGTTTTGCAGTTTGACGAACAGTATAATGTTAAGCCACATAACGAGCATGAAAAAGTTTTCCATATTTCTTCCAAAGAAGTGTTGCAAATTTTACAAAGTCTTGTTATCGGATAATAATTGTTCATTTGATAATGCTTTTTTCTTGGCACAGATTTTGAAAAGATAAAATTTGTGAAGGCGCAACGTGCGAAATCAAATTAACCAACTTGACTAGATTTTTGCAATCGTCTCTCACAATAATTTACCTTCCACAACTAAAAATTTCGGCAAAGCAGGGATTTTCATACAAAATTGCCAGCCAAATTTCCCGCGACAAAAAATGCAGACCGACTTTTGCAAAAATGATAGACCGAGTCGACATGACTTTCATGATTTGTCTTTGTAACTTAGGATTGTCTTGACCAACCATGACCTTGCAGGATAACTTTTGCAAAAATGATAGACCGAGTCGACATGACTTTCATGATTTGTCTTTGTAATTTTGTTTTTATGGACCGTCATGGGTCACGATGACCAACTTTTACAAAAATGATAGACCGAGTCGACATGACTTTCATGATTTGTCTTTGTAATTTTGTTTTTATGGACCGTCATGGGTCACG
>JACCDW010801986.1_pt1 | contig 42423 bp, 24 predicted proteins | sample 7449781 | NCBI WGS metagenome assembly JACCDW01 (sample SAMN15323449, study PRJNA562643) | freshwater metagenome | isolation source: river surface water | place: USA:Blue River Watershed | collected 2017-08-18 | reverse complement strand
TCATCAATTACAAACTACAGTTGGAACTTTGGAACAAATGCAAGTCCATCAGGAACGGTAAGTGCATCGAGTTATTCAACATACTCAAATGTAACATATAGTTCAGCTGGGAATAAGAATGTATTGCTCACCATTACCGATGCAAATGGATGTACAGATACATTCAATGCAACTGTGTTGGTGAAAGAAAATCCAACTGCTAAAATTGTGAACTCAACAAGTGTAGCTCAGTGTTTGAGAGGTAATTCATATTCATTTGGATCCACTGGAACAGTTGCTGCGGCTACATCGAGTATAGTAAGTTATAATTGGAATTTTGGAGTTGGTGCAAGTCCTGCAACATCAACTGCCTCAAGTATATCTTCTGTAAAGTATTCATCCATAGGCAATAAAAAGGTTATTTTAACAGTAACGGATGCAAATGGATGTACAGATACTGCAGAATATAACTTCAATATTAAACCGCACCCACAAGCTGTTGTAAGTGTATCAAATGCAAGTCAATGTTTAATAGGTAACTCATTTACTATAGGCGCAACAGGGAGCACTGCTGTAGTTGGATCTAGCTTAAATACGTATTTCTGGACGTTTGGAACCAACTCGAGTTTAACTTCAGTTGGACCTACAACGTCGTCTGCATCGAGTATAATATCATATTCTGATACAGGTAAAAAGAAAATTCAATTAATTGTAACGGATGTAAATGGTTGCAGAGATACTGCAGATACAATTGGTATCGTGAAGCAGCATCCAATTGCAAAATGGACAGTTAACTCATCATTCCAATGTAAAGTTGGACAGTCATTCAACTTTGCAGCCCGTCAATCAAAAGCTGCAAAAGGAAGCTCATTATCGGCATACTCGTGGTCATTTGGAAGTAATGGAACGCCAGCTACAGCAAGTAACATCGATAGTGTTGGCGCTGTTAAATTTAGTACAATAGGAAGCCAAACAATTATTTTGAATGCAACCGATGCAAATGGTTGTGCCGATACCTTTATGGGTGTAGTGGTCGTGCGCGATAATCCTGTTGCTGCAATTTCCATTAGTCCTGCTTCAACTCAATGTCTACAGAATAATAAATTTACCTTTAGTGCAACAGCCTCGAGTGGAGGTAGCGGTGGTACTTTGAATTCTTATGCATGGGTGTTTGATAATACTTCTGCATCAAGCAAAGCTTCACCAACAACGGGTACAACAGCAACCCCATCTGCTGTAAGTTATTCTGATTTTGGGACATATAAAATTAGGTTAACTGTTGGAAATAATTTGGGCTGTGATGATACTGCTATTTTCACGGTATTGGTGAAAGAAAATCCTACAGCAAATTGGACAACGCCAGCCGTGGCTCAATGTTTGCAAACAAATAGTTATTCTTTCTCATCGACAAACGCGAAATCTGCAACTTCATCTTCAATTCAAAGTTATAATTGGTCGTTTGGTTCTGGTTCAAATCCATCATCATCTACAAGTTCATCACCAACAGGCATTCAATTCAGCACTTCGGGACAAAAATTTGTAACCTTAACAATAACTGATTTGAATGGTTGTACGGATACATTTACTTCAACACTGAATGTTAAAGAAAATCCTAAAGCGCAAATAGCGGCATTGGGAGCAAGCGCAGCTCAGTGTTTAAGAGGGAATGTATTTAATTTTACTTCTACGGGTTCTGCACCTGTTTCTGGATCAAACATCACCAGTCAAACCTGGAATTTTGGCAGTGGCGCAAGTCCCTCATCATCAAATGCAACATCTTACACCGGAGTAAAATATAGCACACTAGGCGTTAAATCGATTGTTTATACAATCAATGACGCGAATGGATGTTCCGATACATTCAACATGACAGTTACAGTCAAAGAACACCCTGTAGCTAAATTTACCATTAACGATAGTAGTCAGTGTTTGAGAGGAAATGGGTTTATATTTAATCCATCAAATACCATCGCAGTTTCTTCAATTGCGAGTGTTGTATGGACAAACTTTGGCACTTCTAGCAATGTAACTGTTCCTAAAACAAGTACTTCAACGACTTCACAAACTGTGAATTATTCCACAATAGGGTCTAAAAATATTCAGTTAATTGTTAAAGATAACAATGGGTGTAACGATACATTGAATAAAGTTGTGGTGGTAAAACCTCACCCAGTTGCGGCTTGGACGGTAAATACATCGACGCAGTGTTTGGTTGGAAACGTTTATAATTTCACGGCATCATCATCTACTGCAGTCACAAGCAGCAGCTTAACGGGTTATACATGGAATTATGGAAGTGGAACCAATCCAACCTCAGGAACAGGGGTTTCGCCAAATCCAGTCACCTATACTACGCCAGGAACCAAAGTAATTTCAGTGATTGTAACTGACAACAATAAATGTACGGATACTTCGGTGGGATCAATTGTTGTAAAAGACAATCCAATTGCAAAAATCTCCGTAAACAATGCAGTTCAATGTTATCAAACGCAATCATTTAATTTCGCTTCAACATTATCAACTGCTGGAAGTGGGTCATCAATTTTAACATATAATTGGTATTTCGACACAACATATTCTGCGCCATCAACGAGCACAGCCAGTGTAAATGGTGTAAAATGGAATACCCCAGGAACGAAGAAAGTTCGCTTAACATTAACCGATGTGAATGGCTGTACAGATACATTCCAAATGACGGTTTTTGTGAAACCAAATCCGAAAGCAGCATGGACAGCAAATACATACATTCAATGTTTGGATGTCAATAAATATAGTTTTTCATCGGCAGGGACACAGGCTGTAAGTGGTTCAACCATTAGTGGCTTTGATTGGAATTTTGCTGCAAATTCAACCCCTTCGACCTCAACGATGGCATCCCCAACAAACATCAAATACAGCTCAGGTGGTCAGAAAACAGTCATCTTAACTGTTACTGATGCAAATGGTTGCACAGATACATTTGCTTCTAATATTTTAGTGAAAGACAATCCGGTGGCAAATTTCACAATTAGCAATGCCTCACAGTGTTTCAGAGGAAATACGTTCAATTATAATTCGACGAGCACAAGTGTTGGAGGGTCAAGTATTTCAAGTTATTATTGGAAATTTGGTGCAAATGCAAGTGTGGCAACTGCAACAAATGCGAGTCAATCTAACGTGAAATATTCAGTTTCGGGCACTAAAACAATTAGTCTGGTTGTGATCGATGCAAATGGTTGTCCCGACACAATTGAAAAACCAATCGCTGTGAAAGATCACCCAGTTGCTGTTTCTACGGTGAATAGTGGAAGTCAGTGTTTCAGGGGGAATTCGTTTAATTTTGGAACAAGTGGCACCGCTGCTGTTGCAAGTTCTACAATAGCAAGTTATGCTTGGACGTTTGGGACTGCATCTGTTCCTTCAACTTCAACATCGGCAACTACAAACAACGTAAAATATACAACTTTAGGAACGAAAAATATTCAATTGGTTGTGTATGATGCAAATGGTTGTAATGATACAGTGAAGTTTCCAGTGGTTGTGAAAAATCATCCAGATGCACAATGGGCAATGTCGTCTACTTCTGCATCTCAATGTTTAATTAACAATTCATTTAATTTTGTTTCCTCGGGATCTTCTCCTGTTACAGGTTCAAAAATTGGGGCATATTCTTGGAATTTAGGTTCTGGATCTGTTCCGAGTTCGGCAATTACATCATCAGTAAGCAATGTTGTTTATACTACATATGGCGTAAAAACGGTTTCGTTAATCATCAATGATACGAATGGTTGTAATGATACGTTCATATCAACGGTGACAGTGAAAGATAATCCAGTTGCTAAAATTGGTGTAAATACAGCGGTACAGTGTTTCCAAAACAATAGTTTTGATTTCAATACTTCTGGAACAGTCACAGGATTTGGATCAACAGTGAGTACTTATAATTGGGTTTTTGACAATAATTCATGGAAAAATCACGCATCTCCAGCTACAGGTTCAACTTCGAATGTTGTTGGTGTGAACTACGATACATTGGGTGGATTTAAAATTAAATTAACTGTCACAAATACAAGTGGTTGTAGCGATACTGCAATGTTTACGGTGAGAGTGAAAGAAAATCCTAAGGCTAAATGGTCTGTTGGAAATTTTGTTCAATGCCAGCAAACCAATTCATATAACTTTACTTCATCGGGTTCTGCCGCATCGAATAGTTCAACAATAACTGGTTATTCATGGACATTTGGGGGCGGGGCAACACCACCAAATTCTTCTGTGGCCATACCAAGTTTGGTGAGTTATACTTCTGCAGGAGTAAAAAATGTGACACTCACAATCACTGATGCAAACAGTTGTACAGATACTTTCACTGCTTCAATTACGGTAAAGGATAACCCTACCGCAAAAATTGCAATTACAAACGCTAATCAATGTTTGAGAGGCAATGCCTTCAATATTTCAGCTTCTGGTTCTGCACCAGTAGGTAGTTCAAGTATTTCGGGTTACAGTTGGGACTTTGGCACAGGTGCAAATCCAGCGACAGCATCAGTATCAAGTCCTTCAACCATCAAATACAGCATCATTGGTGTGAAAACGGTGTTGTTAACAATTACAGATGCAAACGGATGTAAAGACACTTATCAAACAACAGTTACTGTTAAAGATCATCCTGATGCGCAATGGGTTGTTGCTGGAAGTAAATCAGCACAATGTTTTAGAGGAAATGACTTTGGAATAAGTTCAACTGGAACTACGCCAGTTTCTCCATCCACCTCGATTGCATCATATGAATGGAATTTTGGGGCAAATGCTAGTCCTGCAAATTCAGTGGCAATCAATCCGGGTAGTGTAAAATTTGGGACACTTGGCACCAAAGTGTTGAAATTAATTGTAACCGATTTTAATGGTTGTAAGGATACCAATATTGGGAATTTAATTGTAAAGGATCATCCAGATGCAAACTTTACATTTACTAAAAATAGTTCTCAATGTTTAATTGGGAATTCATTTGACTTCAGCTCGGCAAGTTCAACTTCAGTTGTAGGGTCTAAAATTGGTGGGTATTCATGGACATTTGGTGCAAATGCAAGTCCAAGTTCTGCGGTGAATTCTACTCCAACCAATGTTGTATATTCGGCATATGGAAGTAAATTAATTACCCTCATATTAAAAGACACGAATGGTTGTACAGATACGATTTCTCAAAATGGAACGGTTTTACAACATCCTATAGCAAAATGGACAGTCAACAATGATACCCAGTGTTTGAGAGGAAATCAATTCAATTTTAGTGGATTGGGTTCAACGTCGGCTTTGAGTTCAACCATAAGTAATTTTGGTTGGAATTTTGGTTCTGGGGCTTCACCGTCGAATTCAAGTGCTTCAACTGAATCGGTAAACTACGCAACCATCGGTGTCAAATCAATTCATTTGTTAGTGACTGATGCAAATGGCTGTAAAGATTCATTTAGAACCTTTGTGAGAGTGATGGATCACCCAACTGCTAAATGGACAACTAATCCATATGAGCAATGTTTGCAAGGAAATAGTTTTGATTTTGCTTCATCGAGCTCTTTACCTGTCACTGGTTCAACATTGTTGGGTTATGATTGGGTATTTGGTTCAGCAGCAAGTCCTGCCACCTCAGTTACCTCAGCTACCAATGATGTAACGTACGCTACAATTGGTTCAAAAATAGTGGTGTTGAAAGTTACAGACTTAAATGGTTGTAATGATACATTTATGTCTACCGTCAAAGTGAAAGCTCATCCAGTCGCAAAATGGACGGTAAATCAGGCCATTCAGTGTTTCCAAGAAAATTCATTTACCTACAGTCCTGCAAGCACAACAGCTGTTTCTGGCTCAAGTATTTCGAACTATTCATGGACATTTGGTGCGAATGCCAATCCAACAACATCAACAAGTTCATCACCGGCTAGCGTAGTTTATAGTTCAATAGGATTAAAAACGGTTGTCTTAAATGTAATGGATGCAAACGGCTGTGAAGATACATTTATGTCGACAGTCAAAGTCCTTCAAAATCCAAAAGCAGAGTGGACAGCAAGCAACTACATTCTTTGTCCTGACGACAATAGTTTCGACTTTTACTCGACCAATAGTACGCCAGCAAATAATTCAAGTTTATCGAATTTTTATTGGACATTGGGTAGCACCGCTAACCCAGATACATCAACCAAGATTGATCTGAAAAATGTGAGTTTCTCAACATTCGGATTAAAAACAATCATATTAAAAGTAACAGATGTTAATGGTTGCGCTGATACATTCAAAGCAACAGTGAGCGTGAGAGAGAAACCAAAAGCTGTTTGGACAGTGAATAAAGCTGGACAATGCTTAAACAATCATTCGTTTTCATTTACATCGAATGGTTCAACTCCAATTGCAGGGTCAACAATTGTAGGATATAAATGGAATTTCGGATTGAATGCGAGTCCTGATACTTCCACAATGTCGATGCCTCCAAACGTGAAATATTCAACTTTTGGAAAGAAAACAATCAAGTTAACTGTTACAGATTTGAATGGGTGTACAGATACTTTCGAATCGAGTATCATTGTATATCCTCCGCCTGTCATGAATTATACAATTGCCAATGACAGTCAATGTTTAGGCAATAATCAATTTGTATTCACCAATGCTTCAACTTTAGCTTTAGGCAGTATGAGTTATAAATGGCACTTTGGAGATACAACTCCAAGTGTAGTAGCAAAAGATACAAACCATGTTTATTCTAAAGAAGGTAAGTACTTTGTGAAACTTTATGCATACACAGACAAAGGATGTTCTGATAGCATTGAGAAGTTTGTGTTAGTTCACCCAATGCCAAAAGTTGATTTCTTCTTATTTAGCAGCTGTGCTCCTGGGAATACCATTGCATTCACAAATAATTCAAAAATATCTTCTGGTAGCATGAATTACGTTTGGACATTTGGCAATGGAAATACAAGTTCTCAAACAAATCCATATTATACTTATGGCTCTTCTGGCACATACAAAGTGAAATTGATGAGTACAAGTAATTATGGATGTACTGATTCTATTGAGAAGAAAATAAATGTTTATGGCGCTATGACCGCTGCCTTTAAAGTTAATTCTCAACAATGTGATGTTTCAAAACCTTTTAAATTCAACAACACTTCTCAATTAACTGCGGGAAGCACAGTTACGTTTAAATGGGATTTTGGAAATGGTAAATCTTCATCAGATACAAGTCCATTGCACCAATATACTGTTGCTGGTGTATACAAAGTGAAATTGGTATTGACGGGAAATGGTGGCTGTAAAGATTCTACATCAGAAACAATTACAATTTTCGAGAAACCAAAAGCTGGATTTAGTGTAAACAATACTTGTACTTGGAATGGTGCTGTAAGCTTTAAAAATACCACTAAGATTTCGACTGATTCACTTTACTATAAGTGGGAGTTTGGAGATGGTCAAAATAGCACAGATACCAATCCTACACACAAATATGCTTATTTCAGTAATTATAAAACATTACTTACGGCAACTTCTAAGTTTGGTTGTGTTGATACAATTTCCCAAATAGTAAAAGTATTTGCTAAGCCAGAAGCATTGTTTACCACAAATGGTCAGATTCAATGTGGAACAGTGAACTTCTATAAGTTTACGAATAAATCTACCATTGGCAGTGGAAATGCAATCTACTATTGGGATTTTGGAGATGGAACTACTTCAATAGATTCAAATACAACACATTCATACAGTTCATATGGAAATTTCAAAGTTCAATTAATAGCCAAAACTAAGTTTGGTTGCGCCGATACAATTTCTACTACAGTGACTGTTGTGAGTAAGCCAACGGCAGGATTTACATTTACCAATGAGTGTATCAATGTTGCAAATTCATTTACCAATACGTCAAAAGATGTGAACGCACTCACAACGTATAAATGGATTTTCGAGCCAAACGTTACAAGCACAGTAACGAGTCCTTCTCATAAATATCCAAATGATGGAAAGTACAATGTTTGTTTAATTGCTGACAATGGATTGAATTCGTGTAGAGATACAATTTGTCAAGATGTATATGTGTATCCTAAACCGAAAGTTGATTTTGGCGTTTCCAAATACACCAATTGCGGCAGTGATACCTTCACGTTCTTCAATAAAACTACAATTAAATCTGGTTCGTATTCATTACGTTGGGATTTTGGAGATAATTTTGGATCAACTGCTTTGAAGCCAGTACACAAGTATGATAATCCAGGTGTTTATCAGGTGAAGTTGTTTGCTGAAAGCAACTATGGTTGTAAAGATTCTTTGAGCTCTGTTGCAACAAAGATTAAAATTAAAATTAAACCACAAGTGAATTTTGTGAAATATGATTCATGTTATGGTGGTTCTGTAGAATTTAAAAATGCAACAAACAATCCTTTAGATTCAGTATTGATGACAAAATGGTATCTGGGCGACAACTCAATCAATTATGCTCAAACTAAATTTAGACATTCATATGCTGCACCAGGAACGTACAAAGTGAATTTGGTTGTCACGCTTAAAAATAATTGTGTTGATAGCTTCAGTAATAATATTGTGATCTATCCAGTTCCAAATGTGAAACTTGTTCAAAACAATGTCAATGTTTCAATTTGTAACAATACCAATGCATTTACTTTCTATGATTCATCAACCATTAATGGTGGTGGTCCACTTTCTTCAAGGTGGTTTGTGAGCGATGGAAGTTATGCTACAACAAATCCATTGGTGAAGTCATTCACTTCGCCAGGTAAATTCTGGATTCGTTTGGTCAGCAGGAGTGGAAAGGGTTGTGAATCGTCTGATTCAACACAAATTGAAATTTATCCTGAACCAACCGCAAAATTCTATATGAATGATAGCGATCAGTGTTTAGTCGGTAATAATTTCGAATTTTACGATAGTACTTCGATCAATGTCAACGGTGGAACATTGTCTTATTTGTGGAATTTTGGTGATGGAACAACTTCAACGCTCGATAATCCAATTAAAACATATAAGGCACCTGGTTTTTACACCGTTTCATTGAGGGTTACAAGCAGCTACGGATGTTCCGATACGCAAGTTTCGTTTGTAAGAGTTTACGATATGCCAAAGGCTAACTTCACTGTAAACAATTGGAATCAATGTTTGGCTACCAATAAGTTTGATTTTGTGAACTTAAGTACGATCCCTACAGGTAATGGATCTTTAACTTATTATTGGGATTTTGGTATCCCTGGAACAAGTACACAAATGAGTCCTAGTGTTAAGTTTACGGGTACCGGTTTGCAGCCAGTTGCGTTCAGAGCGACCTCGTCTTTTGGTTGTTATGATGATACATTGAATTATGTTTATGTCCTTCAAAACCCAGACAGTGCGATCATTCAAATGGTGAATGCAATTCCTTGTGCCGGTATGTCGGGTAAACTATCAATCACTGCAACTGGAGGAACCGGGCCATATGAATATTCATGGAACGGAAATAGTTACTCAACGAGAAATACATTTGATACAGCTGTTGCAGGTTATTATAAAGTGGTGATTAAAGACAAGAATGGTTGCACTAGTTATGGTGAGTATACCTTTGCTGAACCTTTGCCATTATGGGATACAATTGTGAAAGGCGCCGATGCCAAGTGTTACCGTTCTAGCGATGGATTGGCCGATGTTTATCAGACATCTGGTGGTACATCTCCATATTTCTACAGATGGTATAAAGGAGCAAAAACTTATTTCGGTAAAACCTTAACCAATGTTCAGGCTGGTAAATATTACCTTGTTTTGACAGATAATAATGGTTGTTTAAAAAATGATTCTGTGACCATTTTTGAACCTGCTAAACTTGTACCTACTGTTTTTGTGACAAAGCAAATCAAATGCTTTGACTCATTAGCTACAGTAGTAGCAACTGCAAAAGGTGGTTCTCCAACCTTAAGTAAAGTAGATAAGTATGATTATTATTGGGATTATAAAACCGTTGCGGGTGGTTCCATTAAAACAGATTTAAGAGCTGGAACTCATAATGTGATGGTGGTTGACTCAAATGGATGTAAAGAAGTCACATTCTTTAACCTTGCTGAACCTGCCAAAATGTTGATTACCATTGACTCTACAAAGGATGTTCGTTGCTATGGCAATTCAAATGGTCAAATATTTGCAACGGTTACCGGTGGAACACCTGGGTATAAATATTCTTGGATTGATTCTATAGGCAACATTGTTTCAGATAAACGTGTATTGTCGGGAATGGCAAAGGGTAAATATACATTGGCCATCAAAGACAGTAGAGGTTGTCCTGATACCTTAACAGAAGATGCAGAAATTTTCACTCCAATGCCATTAAATATTCTTACAATCGAGAACAAAATCATTGATTGCTATGGGGCTAAAACTGGAAAAATTGCAGTTTCGGCTAAAGGTGGAAATGGGGAATACAAATACCAATGGTTCATGAAACCAGCAAATGTTCTCGATAGTGTGATTTATGACGTAAAAGCTGGAGGATATTATGTTAGGGTGACCGATAAATTGGGTTGTACTAAAGATTCATTGATGTTTGCGACTGAAAGAGCGAAGAATAAAATTTCCCTCATTTCAGATTCAATAAGTTTATGTGAATTTGATAGTTTGAAACTCAATGCTGGATTGAAAGATAGCATTGCCTTCCAATGGAAATATCGAAATATTACAGGTGTTTGGGATTCATTCGGTTGGAAAGACAAAGGCTATCTTGCGTTTGATTCATTCCCAAGAAACAAAGCAGGGTATTACCAAATCAATGCTGTTGATAGATATGGTTGTGAAGATTCAGCTACAGTTCATGTTCGGGTGAATTTGAATCCAATTGTGACCATTACTTCAGATCCTAAAATTGGTTGCATTGGCTCAACTGCTATTTTAACTGGTAAAGGCGCAGATACTTATAAGTGGTTTAGACCACGAATCATACCAACGTTTGGATACGATACAATTGGATATAATTTTGTGCTCCAGTTAAATAACATCCAAAAGAAAGATACTGGACTTTACTATGTAATGGGCACTACTTTGGAGGGATGCTCTGGCGTTGGTAGCTATGTACTCAACGTTGGATTAGACAGTATTCAGGTGATGCCAGATACTTCTGTTTGTGAAGGCGGGGTCTTAGTGTTGCGCGCTAAAGGTGGCGTTGATTACCAATGGACAGGCCCGAATGGAAATGTTGTAAACTCTCCAAGCTATATCATTAATCCTGCGGACATGGCAGACAATGGAGTTTACACAGTGAAGATTTCGGATAAATGGACATGTACTGGCAATTATACGACCAGAGTGAAAATTCAACCGAAGCCTAAGGTTTCGTTAACCGATTTAAAATCTGGCAGTTATTGTGAAGGAGAATCATTGCAATTGATTGCAAATACCGATGCTAACTTGGTTGATTGGACAGGTCCTAACGGTTTGAATATTCCTAAGACTACTCAAATAGTTGTAAATGTAGGTCAGTTAGATCGTGTGAAACAGGGTACATATAAAGTCATTGGTTATTCAACTTATGGTTGTGTTGATTCAAGTACATTGTTAATTAATGTGCATTCTAAGCCAACTGCAGCATTTGATTTCCAAAAAAGATGCTTGTTCTTGATACAAAATGAGGCTTTCGATATCTTCTCGAATTCATCTGGAGCATCGAAATATGAGTATTTGTTCGACAATGTGACCATCGCCAATAATGCTCGTCATACATATACGATAGCGGATACAGGTTTGCATTCAATTAAGTTGAGGGTAACCAATAATTATGGTTGTATTGATGAAATTGAGAAAATGGTTGATGTGAAACAGCCAGATTATATTGAATTGCCAAATGCATTCACTCCAAATAATGATATGATCAATAACTTGTTTTACCCAGTGCATACCTCGGCAATTACACATTACCGTATGCAAATCTATAATCGTTGGGGTGAAAAAGTGTTTGATGATAAAGACAAGCCTTGGAATGGTAAAGACCAATACGGTAATTATTATAATGAAGGTGTGTATGTTGTGATCTTGGAGTATGCTTCGTTCTGTAGTGAAAACCAAGATGAAATCAGCAATCCAATGAGATTTGATGGTAAGCAAGGTCCTATTATGAAGGACGTTACATTACTAAGATAAGTTTAAATTTAATGTTTAATGTTTAGAGTTTATGAGACCACTCAACAACTCTAAACATTAAATGCTAAACCCTAAATCTCTAATTTATTTGAGTTTGTAAATTTGTTTGCGTACTGCAATGTATTGTACCAACCACAATAAACTTACAAGGCCAAGTCCCCCAAGAAGCACAAAATCATTCAAGTACTTCGGTGCCTCAAAACCAAAAGTTTCGATGTATTGATTGGTGTAAGATTTTACAAAAAACAAGAGGGTGGTGGTTGAAATGCCGATAATAAGCATGATGAATGCCAACTGCTGGCCATACCAAGAAACGATTTTTGAATGCGGATATCCTTGACGTAACAACGTTTCAGTTTCATATTTTGAACGGGTGATTGCAAGTTGCACATACAATAAAAATGCACTTACAGAAACAAACATGACCAAGATTCCAAGTACCGCAACGATGCCCAATATGGCTTGAAGTAAACTTCCAAATTTGCCATTTTTAAGCAATTCTTGATTGGTTTCATATCCCTCCGATTCAAAATGTTTTTGAATTGAAGGAAGTTCATTTTGCTTTGCTTCTACAATAATTCTGTACGATTCTGGTGTAGATTGAATATTTCCATAATGCGAATTGGCGAAATCCATGAAACTTTTTGGCACCAATACCGATGTAATTCGGTTGCTAAATCCTGCGATTCTACCTTGAAAATGTGCAGCCCCTTTTGCTCCCCGTATGTCGATATCGAAAACGGCCATTTGAATCGTGGCTTTTGATAGTTGAGGGAGTCCTCGGCCTGGTGCGAAATTGAAATTGTATAGGTTTATGAAATCTGTAGGAACAATCATTGGAATCATTTCATCGCCATCGTTCCATTTCCAATCTTCGGGTTTTACATCCAAAAAGTCATCTCCAACACTTTCCAAAAATAACTCAGTGCGCATGACCGCATCGGAAGGTCCTCCGGGCATCGACATTGATGCAACGGCTTCAAATTGATTGGCGGTAAACTCTCCAACACGTTTTATAGAGGGGAGGGACTTTAGCTGGGTCACTTCATTTTGGGTAAAGGTGCTTTTGCCAAGTTTGAATGAATTTAATACCGAAACTTGTTTGTTGACAACAAGAAATTGACTTCCAATGGCTTGTTCGGAACTGGTAACCATGGTTTTGAAATCTGCAAACAATTGTGCCGCAGCAACCACTAAAAAGAATCCCAAAAGACTGCCAACAATGGCTCCTAGGAGCTGACTTGGCTTTTGGGTCTTATATAAAATTGTAGATAATAGACTTCTCTTCATGGTTTTAGATGGTTACGGATTGGAATCCAGGAAGTGAATATCGATCGTCGAGGGCGGTGATAATAATCCCAGCATTTTGTTCTTGTGCCACTTTTTTAATGAGGTCTAAAGCAATGCTTGCATTGGTTTGATCGAGATGACTAAAAGGCTCATCGAGAACAATCCAATGAAACGGGCGGTTTAAGGCTCTCAAAATGGCAATTCTTTGCATTTGCCCAAAAGATAATAACGCAACCGGCTGATTCAATTTGGATTCAACACCCAATAATTTTGCCCATTCGGTGAGTGTTTCAACTGATTGAATGTGTGCTGCAAGTTTTTGGTTTTTGGAGTGAATTTGATTGATCTCTGATGTGAGCGTTAAATTTTGGAGCGCAGTGAGATTTTGGAATAACTGTAAATCCTGAAATACCACGCTACATTTGAGTGCTCGCCATTGACTCCATTTTAAAGGTGAAAACTCTGTAGATGATTGTCCCTCAAGAATTAAACGACCTAAAAAATCGCCCCGAGTTCCAGCGAGCAAACCAACCAAAGTTGATTTGCCTTTGCCAGACGGGGCGATAATTTGATACATCTCACCCGATTTGAAAGCAAAATCGGTGTTCCAGATGCTGTTGGGTGATATAAATTCTTTTAGCGGATTAGGGATGATTTTTTGAAAATCAATATTCATTAATGCGAATTTACAAAATTAGTAAGCTTCATCGGTGTAGGGAGCAATTGTAGCATTGTCAAGAGTTTCTTGCTGGAGTTGTAATTCCATTGCTTTGCGGGCTGCTTCACGTTCTGCTTGTTTTTTGATAACTTGATTTGAAACCAAATCAGCAATTTTAAACAAACGCATCAAACTGTTTTCTGGACCATCCGTGAAGTTCACTTGCATGTCGGCTCTTACGTTTGTTCCACCCACTGAAATGTTTTGAAACTCTGCCATTACACTTTTGAAAATATCAAATTCTTCAGATTGTTCAGGAATTCTTAACCATTGTTTCAATGTGCCTTCCCCATAATTTTTGAGGTTCATATCGATATAATAAGCAGATGAATTTTCAGCAAACAAGGTATTTACATTTTTTTCTAACTGGTTGTTCCAAGTTTTGTTTTTAACCAAAGTTTTTGCACTTTCTTCATCGTTGGTCATCACTAGTTTGTTCTTAACAAAAACCATATGAACACTACCAAGTATCCCCCCTGCAGGAATACTTAATATTCCGTTTTGAGGCTTAATCATTCCATTGCTCATGGTTTCAATTTTCTTTAAAATCTTTGTCCAAGTTTTTTCATTTTGGAATCCTAATTGAGCAGTCATTAAAGGAACAACTTTGGTTACTGTTTGCATAGTAGAATTGAATTCACCAGTTTCCATGTTGAAGTTTTCGTAATCGTAAACCATTTCTTCAACTTTTTTGGTGTTTAGTTTGGTCATGGCAAATGAAATACTGCCATCCAAAAGAGTTTCAATTTCTGTTTCTGTTAAACCTGTAGTATTGCAGATTTCCTTAATACTCGTTTTATATTGAGGCATCGATTTTAACATGGTCATAATGCATTCCATGTTTAGCTTGCCACCAAAACCCATTAAAATTTTACCATTAGGAGACATTAACTCAAGATTTTCACTTGAAAGTCCCTCATCATCAACAAATTTAAATTCTTTACTTAATTTTTCATCAGCGTAATATTGGTGAAATTCGGTGCTAATATTTTGATCATTGAAATTAACAATCATATCGGCGCTTGAAATATTGTCAACGTATTTTTTCACCTGAGCAGGCAACGAAGCCAAAGGGTTCATTTGCATTCCACCCATATTCATATTTTGAGTGATAAAATTCATATATTCTTTGTAATTGATGTATAGACTCATGTCGCCACCTTTGTCTTCGCAATTGTTGAAAGATTCAGCAGCGAGCATCGACTTTTCTTTGGCTTGGGTCATGATTTTTTGAGCGCCTTTTAAAGAGTTCTTACCAGCATAATAGAGCAGGCATGCATCTTCGTTCCAAACAATGGCAAAATCAGACGATGAAGAATATTCGTTGTCGTTTTCAGATTTTTTAGGTTTGTAAATATTTAAATCTCCTGATTTTTCGTATTCAAGATTTGCATCTTTTGCAAAACTTTCAATGAAAGTTTTTAAGGAATTTGCGTTTGCAACTCCGAATACCATTCCAGCGGCTTTGTTTGTATTACTGCCCGAATTCTCTAAAAAGAAATAGATATTGTCGGTGAGGGACATTCCAATTTCTTTAGGATTTTCGATGAATTTTGAAAACTTCTTTGAATCTTTTTCCATTTCTTTCATCATTGGTTTGTAAGATTTCATTTTTTTAATTGCTTCGAAATCTATTTTTCTACCAATAGAAAGAGGATTAATTTTTACAACTCCCATAGCGGTGTTCGGGATATACTTTGGAAGGTTTGAGTTACGCATTAAGAAAAAACACGCAATGGCAACGATGACTCCGGCTGAGAAAGTTGCTAAGATTAAGATTTTCTTTGATTTCATTACTACAAATATGCAATAAAACAGAATACAGAGTAAAAAAAAATGGAATTTGAATGTCATAAATTTGATTGAATCTTAGAAAATCAAAAAGATTCAATCAGTTTATGAAATTAGGGTGTACTTGAAAGTAAATTGAAAAGAAAATTCGAATTCAAATGATCATTCTTTTCCGAGGGTTCAGATGATTATTTTTAAAATATCTTGTGATGATCAGAACTAAGGACTTACCAAATTTAAGCTAATGTTAAAATATAGCGGGTTGCTAAGCTTGTTGTTCATGATATATGGTTCATTTGAAAGTAGTCCAAAAGCTCTTAAAATTTCATTTCCATTTTCTAAACGGTCTACGTTATAGCGGTAGTTAATTCTGTATCCAGCTTGAATAGACAACCATAAGAATTCTTTGAGAGAGCATTCATAAACAAGTCTCAAACGAATTTCACCGCGGCGTATTTCTAAGTCCTCATTACGGATGCTATTGTCTCTATATAAACGATATGATTGTCCCTCCAATTCGTAACCCGCAAAAATCATGTTCCGTGGATTGATGGTTCTTCGAACATGAGCTCGTGCAGGAAATAAGATTTCGGTACCCCATTCATTTTTTGCATCGGTGTAATTGAACATGAAAATTGGAATGTAGTTTAACTCCCCAACCCTATAGGTACGAGACAATCCTAATCCCCATTGTTTTCTTTCTGAAGGTCTTTTTCCATAAATAACAGCCGCTGAATATTTTAGATATTTCATTGGCATAAGATTCCAATCGAAATCGCCACTTAAATCTGAAGAACCTTGAAATAGAATGAAATTTGTTTCATTCAAAGGTTTGAAAATTGTAGTGTTTAAGCCTAGAGTTCTCAATCCATTTGTAGAAAGTGTATTCGCAAGCGGATTCGGAAGGAAAGCGCCATTTGTAATTCCTGGATCAACTCCATTATACCTTGTCTCCCAGTAATTCGCACCCAATTGCCATACAATGTTCGTTTTAGAAATTACAGGGATATTGCAATTGAATCTCAATCCACTTGCATTGTTAATTGAATAGGTATGGGGGTGCCCTGAACCATAATTATTGTTAAAAGTATCCAAAGCCATGTTGTGAGAGGCTTGAAAGTCGAAGCCTAAACTGATGAGCTTTTGAGGACTAATGCCTTCAATTTTTGGGGAACAAAATCTTTTTGCACCTGTTTCTGCAAACCCAATATTGTCATATTGTGAGAAATCTTCCTCTTCTGTGGCACTTGGCGCTGCCAACTTATTGGCAGTATCGGTTTGGGCTTGTGAAGTATTGAGCCCACAGAACAATAATAAAAAGATGAAGGTTTTATGGTCAGCGAATCTGGAAATGGGAAACATAAGTTATTTTTTTGGTTTTGTTTCCAAACGTTTCCAAATATCAGTTCTACCAAGTGCAGAAACACCAATATAGCCTCTAATTTCCAAAGTGTTTTTATCCGTCATTTTAATTGTGCAGCTGTATGTGCTTCCATTGAGCGGATCATAGATGGTGCCTTCATTCCACTCGTTTTTACCTGCATAAACAAAGTCTTTTAGGTTTCTATATCCCTTCAAAGGAATGCTTTGAAGAGCAGGATCAGGATTGTTTTTGTCGGTTTTAGGTTGTTTTGTTACCGGATCGGTTGGTTCTTTCAACCATACAATTTTGCCGTAGTATTTAGCCCCTATTTTTTCGACTTTAACCCTAGCGCGTCCGTTACTTGGTTCCCAAACACCGATGAGTCTATCGCCTTCAGAATCTTGATAAACGAATGATGTTAATGTCGTAAATGCGACTAATAAGAATGTTAAAAATGAGTTTTTCATATTTTGGAATTAATTATAGTTTATTGTGAAAGTTAAATCGGCAGTGAATTTAAGGTTGTCTTCAATATCTTCTTTTAAATCTGCATCTAAGACAATGTAAAAGTGTTTTTCTTTCAAAAATCCTTTTGCATTTGCTTCTGTGGATGGTTTTAATTCTGCCATTTTTGAATTTGCTGGGATAGGATTTAGGAGTGCCAATTCTTGCATTTTAACGTCTTTATTGTCTGAAGCTAAACTCAAAACAAATGAATTGATATTGCTAAAATTCGTATTCGAATCAGCGGTATGAATTTGTGCACTTGTTAAAACGGCTGAATTTATTGTTGCGCCTTCTTTATAATCTTTTCCTAAAATAGATTTCAGATCGACTTCATATGTATATTGTGCAGGGTTGGATCCGCTATACAGAGGACCTTCCAATTCAAATTGTATGTTTTTGAGAGAAATGGTTTTGTTATTTTTTTCAGAGTTGCATCCAATTAATGCCACCCCCGATATTAAAATGATTGTAGTAATCAATAATAGGTTATAGATCTTTTTCATAAAACGCAATATAAACATACTTTTGAATAAAGTAAAAAAATTGATCAAAATGTTGAATTGAAAAATTTAAAAACTTATACATTTGCATGGAAATATGAAAATTCCAGAAGGTCAGAAAGAGCGTGTGGCGAAAATGCTTTTCAATACGGTTTACCCATTGTATGTTGTAAAAGTACAGAAGAAAAATCGTACAGAGGAAGAGTTGCAGGAGGTCATTTGTTGGTTAACAGGATTTACATTTAGCCAATTACAGGAGTCTATTGTTTCATCGGTGTCATTTCAAGAGTTTTTTGATCAGGCTAAATTGAATGAGAATGCAACATTGATTACAGGAACAATTTGTGGATACAGAATCGAAGAAATAGAAGATCCCCTCATTAAAAAAGTGCGAATGTTAGACAAGTTGGTAGATGAATTGGCAAAAGGACGAAAAATGGAAAAGATATTGAGAATGTAGCATTTTCGTGGTATTGAATTTGGGGCGTGCTGATTATTTTGAGTTTTACCCAATTTCATTTTAGTATGAATATATTACCTTCGCAATGCTAGTCTTTATGAGAGTTAAATCTAATTATCAAAATTACATGAAAACACGATTCCCTTTTCAATATAAAATTCAAACTATATCAGCGAAATTACTTAGGGTTTTAGCGTTATTTGTTTTATCTGCAATTGCCAACAGTCTTTTTGCCCAAAACTGGGATGAAGTAGTGAAAGCAGTTGCTCCAGATAGAGCCGCAAATGATTTGTACGGTTATTCCGTGTCGATTTCGGGCGATTATGCGATTGTGGGCGCTAAACAAGAAGACCATAATGCAGAAGGTGGTCAGTTTCTTGATAAGGCCGGTGCTGCCTATATCCTTAAAAACAATTCCGGTACATGGACTGTGGTTCAAAAGCTTGTAGCTTCAGATAGGGCCGCCGATGATGAGTTTGGATCTTCAGTAGCTATCTCCGGAGATTATGCAATCGTAGGTGCTCCCAGAAAAACCATTAAGGTCGGTTTTAACTTGGAATCTTATGCAGGTGCAGCCTATATATTTAAGAATACATCCGGTACATGGAGCCAGCTCAGTAAGCTTGTGTCTAAAGAACCCAATTTTGCCGATGAATTTGGTTATTCGGTAGCCATTTCTGAAGATTATGCCATTGTAGGAGCTCCCTATGATGATGTTCCCTCAGCTCAAATTTATAAAAGAGACAGTACCAAATGGTTTTTTGAGCAAACAATTACTAGCGGTGTTACTGGCAATGGGGATCGTTTTGGATGGTCTGTTGGTGTTTCCGGTATTTTTGTCATCGTTGGTGAACCGTTTGATGGATCGACAGCTCCTGTAAATTATGCAAAATCTGGATCTGCCTATATTTTTTTTAGAGGAAGTTCAGGAACATGGAAACAATCAGCACAATTGAATGCCTCGGACAAGGCCGCGGGAGATGAATTTGGTAATTCAGTAGCCATTTCTGGAGATTACGCCATAATTGGCGCAATGTTGGAAGACCACAATGAAACGGGAGGGGCAAGCCTTAATACGGCCGGATCGGCATACATTTTTAAACGAAATGCGAATGATGGTAGCTGGAAACAATCTAAAAAAATTGTAGCATCAGACAGAGAAGCTGGTGATAAGTTTGGCGTTTCTGTTTCCATTTTCGAAGATTATGCCATAGTTGGTGCTTATAATGAAGACCAAGATAAAGGAGGAGGAAACACCCTTGCCGATGCGGGTTCAGCCTATATTTTTAAAAATACAGCAGGGAATTGGGCACAGTCTAACAAGATAGTGGCTTCTGACAGAGGGGGAAGTGACATGTTTGGTTATTCAGTTGCCATTTCTGGAGATTATGCGATAGCCGGTGCTTATAGTGAAGATGAAAATCAAGCAGGAGGAAATACCCTTGCCGCTGCAGGCTCTTGTTATGTATTTAAGAATTGCATTGTGAGAAGCACAGATGCTCAAACTACTTGCGGCCCATTCAAATGGATTGATGGCAAAACATACACAACAAACAACAACACGGCAACATACAACATCTTAGGTGGAGCTGCGAGTGGCTGTGACTCTCTGGTTACACTTAATTTGACTATTAACGGTGTTGCGGATTTAAGTACGACAATATCAGGTGTAACAATTACAGCAAATAATACATCAGCAACCTATCGTTGGCTTGACTGTAGTGATAATTATGCTGCAATTATTGGCCAAACTAGCGCATCCTTTACGCCAACTGTAAATGGAAAGTATGCTGTTCAATTAACTCAAAATGGGTGTGTAGACACATCTGATTGTGTGGCAATTTCAACTTTGGGGATCATTGAAAATAACTTTGGTGACAACATGATCATTTACCCTAATCCTACAAATGGCGATTTTACCATAGATTTAGGAAATGTTTTTGAGAAATCGGAAATTCAAATCAATGATATACTAGGAAATCTCATTGCTTCTAAAACAGTGATTCGTTCGCAAAAATTAAATCTTGTTATCAATGAACCGGCCGGAATTTACACCATATCTGTGTTAACGGATAACAAAAAAGCAGTCATTCGACTTTTGAAAAATTAAATTGATTGCAATATTATATTAGGGTTAATTTCATTGAATGAGAATGCAACATTGATTACAGGAACAATTTGTGGATACAGAATCGAAGAAATAGAAGATCCCCTCATTAAAAAAGTACGAATGTTAGACAAGCTGGTAGATGAATTGGCAAAAGGGAAATCCATGAACAAAATAATAAGAAGTTGATAAAACTCAACGACTCATGATTTATGGTATTTTAACTACCAAATTTTAGGTATTTTGCTCGAAAATCACAAATTTCAATTGAGTGATTTTGTCAAATTAAATACCATATATTTAATTTGTTACAATGTTTAAATTTATGTTTTTGATTTGTTTTGCTTCACTGATTCCTGTTCAGGTTAATGGGCAAAACAACACCAATGTTTCCGCTGGATTTGGCATGTCTTCAATTGGCGCAACGGGTCAAATTGCAATCGAAAAATCAAAAAAAACATCATTTAGATTGGTTGGAGGTTATTACAGTTTTGACATCGATAAAATTGATTATGTAATTGATCAAAGAGATTTTATTGTAAATTCATCAGTGAGATTATCTGGAGCTTCATTGCTTTTTGATTGGTATCCTGGTGGTTCATTTTTTAAATTCATTGGTGGTGTTGGATATTCTATGTCAAGAATTACTGGCAACATGAAATTAAAAGATTCATTAAGCATGGGACAAATTAGTTTTAATCCTGATCAAATAGGCAATGCTAAATTTTCTTTATCTCCAGTGAAAATTATGCCATATTTAGGTTTTGGATTCGGTAGATCAGTTCCAAAAAACAAAATCAATGTGCAGTTGGAATTTGGAACTTATTATATGTTTGATCGTTCTGTTGAATTTGTTTGTGATGGATTAATAGAACCGACTACGGATCAGCAAAAAATAATTGCTGACAACTTAAAAGGTTATATTTTGATGCCAAATATTTCATTCATTGTTTCTTATAAATTAAAATAAAAATGAAGCGCTATCAGTTATTTTTAATAGGTTTAATTGGATTTTCTGGAATATTTTCGAATTGTAAAAATCCTACAGAAGGAATTGCAATTACATTAAATACAGATGTTTCAAAATCTAATATTTCTCTGCATTTTTTAGATGCTTCAAAAATGTATCAGACCAATTTAGATCAAATTCAGATTTCTATTGTTGGTCAAGATGCAGACAAAATTTATAATGCCGATGGAACTCGTGATTTTGTCACTGCAAATGGATTTATATCGTTAATTGTTCAACCAGGTATATCACCTTCAAAATCGAATCCTCTAAAATTTACGGTTATCGCAAAACTAAATGGATATTTAAATGCAGTATATCCCATTGCTATTGAGCAAGAAGAAGATTTCGCAGTAGAAATTCTAATGGTGAATTTGAGTGATTTGCCTCAAGGCGTTTCTATGGTCAAAAGTTCTTTCAATACAGATATCAATGGCGAATTGCAAAGTGATTGGTCTACTGAAATCGCTCTTAAAAATGGAAAATCAGAAACAGCAGCACTTAAAATTAAAAAAGGCACAGTTGTTAAAGATGAGAATGGCAATGCTTTATCGGGACAAGTGAATGTTCAGATGTTGCATTTTGATACCCGAGATTCTCAAAGTCTCAGATCTTTTCCTGGGGGATTTTTAACGACGAGTTTACTTGATAACCAAGGACAAGAAATGGAAGGGGGGATTTTTCAAACCGCTGGTTTTATTTCTTTGGATATGGATTGCAATGGGGTGGCAGTAAAGAATTTTTCACAGCCCATTCAAGTAGACGTTGAAGTTGCTGATGATATTGAAAACCCAGTAACCAATCAAACAATAAAATCAGGCGATAGTATTCCGGTTTGGAGTTTGAATCCTAAAGATGGCATTTGGAGGGAAGAAGGAAATTCTGTGGTGGTTTATGATGCCGCAAAACAAAAATTGGTGAACTCTTTGGAAATGAAACATTTGTCGTACTGGAATTTAGATTTTTATTTTAGAAGATGCACTTTGGGAGCCAATATCAATTTTGATTATAGTGGGCCTTATCTCTACCACGATGTTCAACTTCAATTTAAATCGCCTAGATTACAATATTTAAATTGGTACAACAGACGGCAGTTTCCAATCTATAAAGGAGCAAATCTTTTATTTTACAATGGAACATCTTCAGAACAAGCAAGAATTGTAGTTTACTCGAATGAAACTAAGCAAATAGTTGGTCAGACTAATTATTTTACATTGTGCAACAACCAAGTTACTTGTAAAGTCAATTATGTCCCTCAAAAAGTTGTTAAAGTAAATGTGTGGGGACGTTGTGTGAATACAAATCGCGTTTACAAACCAACAGTTTGGCTTTATTATATCAATGATTTTGGTTGGTGGGAATGTTTGGGTTTAATGAACAATGGTCAATTTGAAACGAATAAATTAAAGGTTGGCAGAAACTATACCATTGGTACTGCTTATGGTTCACGGTGGTATCAAAATGTTGTGAATATTTATAATGAAAAAATAGAATCAATCAACTGGGAATTGCCTAAATCTTTCCCAGGTTGTAAGTAAAATGTTTTTGATTTTATGTGCTTACCTCACTTGCGTTTTCTGATCAATTGATGTAACTATCCTGTTTTGGTTATTAGTCATGCCTTTTTTTAAAAATAGACTTAAAACCAATTGGAGCATCAATAAATTAATTATTGTTCCAATAATAGCTGGTACAATAGATGAATTCCCTTTGTATAAAGAATTGCCGAAGGCCCAATCAGCGGTTCTGAAATCTAAATAGGTGTAGAATAAAGTGATAAATAAAATCAATAATGAAATTACTTTTTGGTTTTTTAATTCAAAAACAGAATATCCAATTATGAGGATGAGAATGCCGATTACTGCCATGTGAACATAAACCCAAATTAAGGCATCATAATAATGAGCTGAATTCAAAACTTCTTGTGGGACATTGAATTCTGACATGCTGCGTAACAATCCTTTGTAAAAAAGCCCAAGGGCCAAGATTAGGTATGTGTATCCGGTAATTAAAAAAGTTTTCTTAAAATCAGGAAGAAGATGTTTCATAAAATAAAATCTTTCAGATAGTTTTTGAAAATGAATGAGGTTTTTTGTATTTTCAAATTCAAATGTAATATTTATTATTTTAAAACAAATAATAATGAGCATGCATCAATCGCTCATTTTTCAAGATGATATTGGTATTGTGAAGCCTCTGTATATCGAAAAATGAATTTTTTACCTCGCTTGCGTTTAGGGAATTATTTTACAAACGCAGACTCGGTGATTGCAAGAAGAAGGGAGTAGCTGCGCTGATTCCTACAGTTTAGTCCTGCAAAAGCAAAGTCCTCCGCTGCGCGTCGGCTTTTTTCATGCGCTTACCTCGCTTGCGTTTTACAAACGCAGACTCGGTGATTGCAAGAAGAAGGGAGTAGCTGCGCTGATCCCTACAGTTTAGTCCTGCAAAAGCAAAGTCCTCCGCTGCGCGTCGGCTTTTTTCATGCGCTTACCTCGCTTGCGTTTTACAAACGCAGACTCTGTAAACCGCATAAAAAAAGTCCTCAACTTTCGTTGAGGACTTTGCTTTTGATCGTGCACGCGTAGGGATTCGAACCCCAAACCTTCTGATCCGTAGTCAGATGCTCTATCCAATTGAGCTACGCATGCGGTTACTTCCAGGGCTGCAAGGGTTGGGAACAACCCCGAAAGGGCTGCAAAGGTACAAATAAAATTTGCCTTTTGCAAAAGGTTTGTTTAGAAATTGTATTTTTCTTTCCTTTATTGTGTTCTAATTTCAAATATCAAAGTTCGTTTTTATGCGAAACCATCATTTTGAGCATCGAAATTTGTTCCTTTAATTCCAATATCATACGCTCATACAATTCCCTTTCCTTGTCAGGTAAGCCCGTATTGTTTAAAATCGTTGCAGCTTGTCCTCCTTGCTGTTGGAAGTTTTGCTGAATGTAATTTTCTGTCTCCCCAATTAAGGTAGTCACTGGCACCTTTAAAATATTGCTGAGTTCTTTGAACCGCTTTAACGATGCATTGTCGGGATGTTTCTCTATGTTACTGTATTGCTGTTGCGTGATTTCTAATTTATCGGCAACATATTTCTGACTCAACCCATTGCTCTCTCGAATGATTCGAATGGTGGATGGTGTGTTTTGGTAAAATTGATTCTCTTCTTCACGAGATTCAAGAATATTCTCATGTTCCGCGTCTGGATTTTTTGTGTTTTTCATGATTTTATTAATATTATCCAACTGCTGTTGGGTTGGGTTTGTAAAAATATAAATTGTATTTACATATTTTACTTGTAAATAAAATATATTTTTTTGAATTGTAATCGTAAATTGCCGCCTTGAACAAAATTAATGATTCTATTGGATATCCCAATAATCAATGAGTTTTTCTTATTTATTGGTATGGAAATTTACTGATTGACATCCTTGAATTGTTTCAATCTAAAAATACATAATTGATTTGTATTGTACAGATTTAACTTGTTTGACTTTCCGTTATTTTCTATTTTTATTTGTGTCAATTCAACGGTATGCTCATTTCTAACCAATTTTCAAATACTCAACAAAATTTTATACACCCTCCATTTTACTATTTAGTTAGCTTATTGAATAGTGAATTTAATGGATTTTCAGAAAACTTTGAAATCATTCAAATGAATGCACTCAATGAAATCTTTCACCTTTTTGAATCATCGTGCAATCTAGAACAAGACCACCTAAAGTGGCAATCTCATGATGCAGAAGATATTGAATTGATATACAAATTTGTGAATGAATTTCTCAAAAATAACAAACAAAATATTTATCAAATTCTGAAAAATACGATTGATCATTCCAAGAAAAATTTCCCAAAATCTGGCATTGCATTTTGCTTATTAAATCCTTAGAAAAATTCGTTAATTCGCTTATCTGCCTTTCAATTCGTTAAATAGCACTTGCAAATTTTGCAAATCGATTTCAGATAAATATGTTTTATCAATGGTCGATTGTACATGAACCGCATCAAGAATACTTGGCTCATAAAATATAATTTCTTTCTTTTGCTTGTCAGTTAACTCTACAATTGATTTAATATCATACCCCGCAGATTCGCCAATGATAATGGCTAAAAATTGAATTGAACTATTGTTGAGTTGATACAATTGTTCAGGCATGATTTGAAGTCCTTTGATGTTTTTGAACGATTTCATCAATACAGATTCATTCACCGATTTAGAATCGAAGTTTTTCAACATCCACTGAATGGAAACTGCATTTTCCTTCTCAAAGTTAAGTCCCTCCAAAAAAGACACCTTCACTTTGGGTTGCTCAACTTGGATTGGCAGTTCAGTTTGTTCTTTAGATTTTACAATTTCTATTTTGCTAGAATCTTGAATGTTAATTTGGTTATTTTTCTTTATTTCATTTGAACTTTGTGTAATTGAATCTACTTCTTGAATTTGACTAAATACATCTCTGTTCTTTAAAATATGATCCGTAACTTTTTCACCAGCTTTTCTTTTAAATTTGATTCTCCAATGACAATGTTTCACTCCTTTGTAAACACCATAAGTTAAACCAATGCCCAATTGGCCAAAAGTGGAAGTATAAAATCCAGCTGCAAACCCAATAAGTAGGGCATAGTCAGAGCCTAAAGTTAATATAGTGGCGATTCCAGCAACCCCTGCAGTAGTCATGGCTACCCAATGACCATATGATCTTCCAAAATAGATGGCTTTGATGTTTTTGTAATCGCAATATGAAAATTGGGTATTGTTTTTGTCAATCATGAAAAGTCCATCCTTACAATGCGCTAGTAAATAACCACGGATTATTTTTCCTTTTGAAATTTCTATTCTCAAAAAAGGTTTCTTTTTGATTACTTCTGGTGGCAAAGAACCTTTGATGTATGTGATTTTTGTGGAGTCATAAGCTCGCCTTATTAGATCACTATCCATAGTAAGCGCGTTTTTTTCTATTTGGCCATAAGAAATCGTTGTAGCCAATAAAAACAGCATCAAGAGTAAAGTTTTGCAGAATAGTTTCTTCATAATTGAATGTTCCTACAATGATAATTTTTAACAAGAAATAATCATAATCTAAATTTGAAAATTTGGCATAATGATTATGGATTTTCCGTAATTGCGCTTCGGAGTTTTGCGAAAATCCGTAAAATTAATTTTCGGAAGGTACGTAACCCGGGTAAGTATTGAAATTAACAGCGTTGCTGTAATTTTTTTGATCTTCAATGACCATTTTGTAATAGTTAATCCCTTTGTCAATTTTCCCCTTGATTTCAAATTTGATCGTCGGGTAGCGTAGCCTCAATGAATAAATTGGAGCAACCACAATTTGACCAAGTGTAACCGTTCCAGCAGCACCCGATAAATAAGCTTGCGTATATGCGGCAGCGCTTTGTTCATTGAATTGATAAGCAAAAAATGTTCCCAATCCAATGGCTGCTTTCCATAGCCAATTGCCATAAGATCTGCCCCTGCGAATCCAGTTTATTGATTTGTAATCGCAATACACCAATCCCAAATCATATTCGTTGTAAATATAAACACCGTGCTTACTCACGCAAATCAATTTGCCTTTGTAAGTCTCCTGTGAAACCGTTTTGATCGCAATCTTTTTTTTATCCTTCAAATAATTTTTGTCAATTTTACCGGCAATGGCATAAATAATGTCGCCTTTGCCCTCGCTATTCAATTGATTTGCTTTCAAATAAACCGCTTCTAAAAATTCTTTGTTGATGATTCCCGGTATAAACGTTGTTGGAATTTCTTTTTTTAAATGATTGATTTCATTCGTGTCAATATCTATGAAATTCATAGTTTTAGCGTGTATGGAATTGAAGACCAATGAGGCAAGAAGTATAAATTTTAAATTCAATATTTTACCAAGTGTTTTCATTTTGAGGGATATTTGATTGCAATGTTACATATTTTCACAAACGTATGCATGCGATAATCGTTACAAATTTTATGAATTCTCCTTAATGTGGCTAAATTTTTTGTGATTAAATGCAAAAAATACCTTTCGAACAGTGCATACAATTGATTGATTGGATTTTATATTTCACTTGATTATCGTTATTTTGCGTCCTTTATGAAACAAAGAATTCTTTTCATTGCAACAATTTTAACAATTGGAAATTCTATCAATGCCCAATGGTTTAAAAAAGCGAAACCACAGCCCCCAGCACCAGTGGAACAGGCCGATAAAAAAGGAAAGTTAGAGTCGATCGATTCCAAAACCAAAAACTGTCAGAAGTTAACCGGTATTTTTACATTATATCGCGATACAAATACAGGCCAAGTTTTCATGGCTATCAATAAAACCCAGTTTAACCAAGAATATATCCATTTTACTTACACCGAAAATGGTGTGATTGAAGCAGGACATAACAGAGGTTCATACAGAGGAAGTAGAATTTTCAAAATCAAAAAATCATACAACAATATTGAGTTTGAGCAACAAAATACAAGTTTCTATTTCGACCCAACCAATCCAATTTCAAAAAGTGCCAATGCAAATATTTCTCAGGCACCTTTGGCATTTGAAAAAATCATTGCTGAAGATAAGAAAACGGGAGATTACCTCATTGATGCCGATGAGTTGTTTCTTACAGAGAAATTACACCAAGTAAAAGCGGGAGGTCGTCCGGGTTTGGAGGGATTCAAACTTGGGAATTTAACCAAAGGAAAAACTCAATATACCGCCGTTAAGAACTATCCTGAAAATGCAGACTTTGTAGTGCGTTATGTGTACGACAATCCTTCTCCAATGGCCGATGGGTCTGCCGAAGTGACCGATGCCCGTTCAGTGGTGATTGAATTGCAACATAGTATCATTGCTGTTCCTAAAAGCAATTTTAAACCAAGAAGAGATGACTTTAGAATTGGTTACTTTTCTGAGCAAATTAACGATATGACAACCACTGGTGTTACAAATTACAAAGATTTGATTCACCGTTGGAACTTAGAAAAGAAAGATCCGGCTGCTGCAAAATCAGAACCAGTAAAACCAATCACTTGGTGGATTGAAAACACCACTCCTAAAGCCATTCGTCCGATCATCAAACACGCTGCGTTACAATGGAATAAGGCGTTTGAACCACTAGGATTTATAAACGCTGTGCAAATTTTAGAGCAACCTGATACTGCGAAGTGGGATGCTGGTGATATTCGATATAACGTTTTACGTTGGACATCTAGTCCGCAACCCCCGTTTGGTGGCTATGGCCCAAGTTTTGTAAATCCTAGAACTGGTGAAATTTTAGGTGCCGATATCATGTTGGAGTATATTTTCCTTACCAATAGAGTGAAGTTAGAAAACGTATTTAACGTTGAAGGTGAAGCTTCTGTTGGTCATTCTTCTCATGAGGGATGTGACGCAGGATTGTATATGCATCATCAACAAATGGTTGCGAAAAACTTGTTGCAAATTTCAGATAACAATGAAGAAGAGATTTCGAGATTATTGCAAGAGTCGATTCATTATTTGATTTTACATGAAATGGGACATACAATGGGTTTGATGCACAACATGAAAGCATCGAATTTGCATACCCCAGAGGAATTGTTAGACAGAGAATTAACGATGAAAACTGGCTTAATTGGTTCAGTGATGGATTACCCAGCTGTGAATTTACCACCGGCTGATAAAAAGGTGAAAGTACAATATTGCCAGATTGAACCAGGTCCTTACGATTATTGGGCTATTGAATATGGATATAGTCTTGGCAGTGAAAATCCCTCAGAAGAAGAAAAAAGATTAACAGGTATTGCAGAAAGAAGCATTGAAAAAGCATTGGCGTTTGGCAATGATGCCGACGATATGCGTTCTCCAGGTAAAGCAATCGATCCAAGAGTAATGATTAACGATTTGAGTTCAGATGCAATTACTTTGAGTGCAAACAGAATTGAATTGGCGAAATCTTTGATGCCTGATTTGGTGAAAAAATATGGCACCAATAAAGAAAGTTATCAGGAACTCGTAAGTGCTTTCAATATGTTGAGCGGTACGTATGCGAGCAACATTGAAATTGTATCGAGATATATTGGCGGTGTTTATGTTCAAAGAAGTTCTGCTGGGCAAGCAAATGCTCCAGTTCCAATGCAAGCTGTACCTTACAAGGAGCAAAAAAGAGCGATGGAGGTCATTGCAAAATATGCTTTTGCACCGTCTGCTATGGAATTTCCTGAGGAAATCGTAAATAAGTTACAACAACAACGTAGGGGATTTGGATTCTTTAGTACTGGTGAAGATCCAAAGTTACATTCTCGTGTATTGAGAATGCAAGGCACTGTGTTAGCACATTTGTTGAGCAATACTGTTTTAATGCGTTTAACCGACAGTAAATATTTGGGGAATACTTATTCTGTGAACGAAATGATGTCGGATTTAACAAAATCAATTTTTGCTGAAGACTTAACGAAGTCAGTGAATTCGCATCGTAGAATGTTGCAAATTTTATATACTGAGAGGTTGATTGCCATGTTGGAACCAGCTAGAGGACAAATGTTTGATCCAATTGCAAAATCGGCCATTTTTAGTCAATTGATGAACATTCAAAAAATGATAAAAACCAATGTTGGTATCGATGCTGAAACCCAAGCGCATAGAGCTTACATGCAAAATTTAATTGAGAAATCGCAAAAAGATTAATCAGTTTTTCGGTTAATCCATAAATTAAGGTACACTCATGAAAATTGGGTGTACCTTTGTGTTTAATGAAGTTATTGAATTTTGGCGCAGTGATACTTTTTTTGAGTATTGCTCAACTCGGCGCACAAATTGAAATTGATTCCACTTCCTTGAGAATAGAGGATGTTAACGTGTCGATTGGTTCTTTAGGAAATGAAATTCCACTAAGATTAACAGGTAGTAACACTCAAATAATTACGAGTAAAGAGATTGCCAAATTGCCAATTCAAACAACCAATGAATTGTTGAGCTATGTTGTTGGTGTTGATTTACGTCAACGCGGTGCTTCAGGAGTTCAAGCCGATATTGGAATTCAAGGAAGCGGATTCGACCAAGTTTTGGTGTTAATCAACGGAATTCGAATGTCGGATGTGCAAACGGGTCACCACATGCTCAATATACCATTGCCCATTGAAGCCATTGAACGGGTAGAGGTGATCAAAGGTGCAAACGCACGTCGTTATGGATTGAATGCCATGGCTGGGGTTGTGAACTTTATTACAAAGAAATCGAAACAATCATCCATCATTTTAAATAGTTTTGGGGGATCTAGCTTCGAAAAAAACAGGGAAGGTTCTACTTATTTAAACCAAGGACATCGGATTTTTGCAAGTCATACCTTGGGTAAGGGGAACGCTTGGTTTTCATCATCATATGACGAAGGCAATGGCTACCGAAACAACAGCGGGTACACCACTTTTCGAAATATTGGTGAGTTGAATGTCCCTCTAAAAAAAATGGATTTAAATGCATTGGCGGGATCTATCAATAATGATTTTGGGGCAAATGGATTTTATGCGGCGCCTGGCGATACCAATTCGCATGAAACGGTGAATACCTATTTTGGTAATTTCCGGGCAACGTACCATGTTTCAGCGAAACAAAAATTGAAAGCAAATTTTGGTTTAAGAAATAACTATGATCACTACATTTATCGTGATTTTAATCCTTCTTATTCGCAAAATAAACACACTTCAGAGGCCATGATGGCAGATTTAAGTTGGCAAAATCAAATTTATAATTGGAATTTGGCTATTGGAATTGAGGGAAGGGCAGAATCAATTCACAGTACAAATTTGAAAGTACATGAAAGGGATTTTTTGGGGACATATATTGATGTGAATCGACAATGGAACCGTCTTTTTATTTCTGGGGGACTATATGCCTTAAAGAATGAAATCTTGGGTTTGAAATTTTATCCAGGGATAGAAGTATCTTATCAGATCAAGAATGAATTAACGGCATTTGGGAATTTTGGAACAGGGCAACGTTTACCAACGTTTACAGATTTATATTACAAAGGGCCTACAAACAAGAGTAATCCGAACTTAAAGCCCGAAAGTGCGCAAAGCTTCGAAATTGGGTTAAGATATCAATTAGAGCAATTAAAAGTCTCGGCGAGTGCATTTCAAAGAAATACAGATCAATTGATTGACTGGACAAGATTGAGTTTAGACAGCGCATGGTCTCCGGTGAATTACAATACGAATATTGTAAACGGATTTGAGCTGAATGCCTCCTTTGTTTGCCGAAAAATGCGTTTTTACATGAGTTATACGGGTCTCGACATTGAAAGTTCGAAAGAAAATGCTGTATTGTCTAAAAACGCATTGAATTACTTATCGAAACAATCAATTGTGGGTTTGGTTTTGCCTGTTTTTAATAGAATCAATGTGAATATACAAGCCAGGTATATCCAAAGAAACATAACAAATTATAACTATTGGTTATACAGCGCTAAAATAGATTATGCAATTCAAAAGGAGTTGTTGTTATATTTGAATTTTCAAAACATAACCAATGAATCTTACTCGGAGGTAAACATTTTACCTTTGCCGCCAAGATGGATGAGTTTCGGTTTAACATTGCGTTTGAATTAATTTTATGGTAAGGAACAGACATCATTATTTTGCCGTTGGTGCTTTTCTGATTGCGATAGCCATTGTGCTTGGAGCATTCGGCGCTCATGGATTAGAAAAAAAAGTAACCCCAAAATATTTGGGAACTTGGAAAACAGCAACCGAGTATCTCATGTATAACGCTTTGGGTATTTTGGCGTTTGCAGCGTATAAATCAAACTACAAATCACCTTCGGAGCAGCAATTGGAACAGCCAAAATTGATGATGAGATTATCTATCATAGCCATATTTAGTGGTGTTTTTATCTTTTCAACAAGTCTGTATCTTGTGGCGTTGAATGAAATATTTTCACCAGTTTTAAAAATATTTGGTAGGTTTGCACCAATAGGAGGATTGCTCATGACCCTTGGTTGGGTAGGGGTGGGATTCCAATTTTTAACACATAAACATCCAAAATAACTCAAGAAATGGGGCAAATAATTATCTACATGCGTCATGCAGAATACCACAGAACGATTGGAGCAAAGAGTGGTACATTAACTGATCGAGGTCGTCAAATGGCCATAGATATGGGTATATTCATGTATGGCCAAGATTTGGATCCAGATGTTTGTGTTTTTAGTCCGGCAATTCGGGCGAAGGAAACAAAGGAATTGGTTTTGCAAGCGTATCAAAACAAAGATGATTTTGATTTTGAAAAATTGGTTCAATATGAAGATCCGAATATCAATGAATGCTGGAATTTAGATCCATTTGTAGATGTGATTCGATTGTTTCCTGAAGCGAAATGTATTTTAATTGTTGGACACAATCCAGCAATAGGAGCTTTGGCTGGCATGATTTCAAAAAGCATGGAAAATTTTACGCCAGGGAGTTTCATTGCAGTTGAATATTCTGCGGAAATTAATATGGGAACAATTTGCAATTCTGCAAATTGTGAGATTTTATTGCAGGATAGGGCATATTATTTTTAGAACCCAATCACCAAACTTGCTTTTATTCCCAAATTTCTCAGTGTTTCTTTATACTGATGTGTTGCTCTCCAAATGGCATCAATCCTGATGAATTTGAAGATATTCTCAACGCCAAATCCAACTTCAACATAAGGGATATCGTCGAAGCCATGAATTGGATTGATCTTTCCTTTGTTCGGAAGTTCAGTTGGAATTAAGTCTCTGTTGGCTTTGCTCAGCGTTCCGTAAATTCCTTTCGCAGAGATAATTTCCCTTAATTTTAAATTTTTGATACCAGGAATTCTATTGAAAATAAATCCATTGAAATGGTGTTCAAATGCAACTTGTACGTTTTGATCAGAAACAAATTCAAACAAACGCATTTGGTTGAAAGCCCTGAAATTAAAAATAGGGGATTGGTTTCCTAAAGGAATGTTAAGAATTGGAAAAGGAATTGTACCAAATATCTTTGCTGCGTTGATTGAAAATAAAGTACGTCCAATATTTGGCCAAATTTTTCGAGTAGCCAATCCTAAACTGAAACGTTGGTATTCATTTTGGCTCCCAAAAAAATCCCTTAATCCTTGTTGATATGAAGCTGAGTAAACTGGTCCTGGATCGTGAATGGCTCTCCTTTTATTGTTTCGAATAAGATGGAATATTTTGGGTTCATATTCCAATTTTAACGTGAGCGTAGCATTGATTAATTTATTTGAAATATGCGTTGATGGGAAAGGCTCATCATACCAGCCCAGAGTAAATTTTTCACTTTGTGGGTAATCATATTTCCTATGACTCAATGCAACTTTGGCACGTAGTCCCTTTACAATGTCGGTTCCGAACTCAAATTTAGAAGTTCTACAATAAGTAATGTTGCGACTTCCAATCATGTTGAGCGCAGTGATTAAAGGATTATCACTCACCACTGCATCATTGTCGCTGAAACCAATGAGATCAACATCATTATTATGGATAAGCGACAAAGTAACTCCTTTGTTTCGGTTGATGTACCAATCTAATATCCCTCCATATTTGAATTTTTTATCACCATATCCATAAGCCAGGAAACCTTCAAATTGAAATTTCTTAGAAAAATTTGGAGAAGTTCTAAATCCAATTCTATTTCTAAATCCCTCAACATAATTAATCCCGCACAATAAATAGTATGGTCCGTATTGAAAGTTATTCGTTTTTATATAACCATCAACCAAAAAAGTTACGATATCGACCCACTTCGTAATACTCGGTAATTTTCTTACTGAATCAATGCGCGAATAGATTCTTTTTTCATTCGATGATAGTTTGATATGACTTTTACTTTCCCAGAAACTATCAGATTGCTGTAGATTTTCTTCAGTGGATATTCTTAAATCGAAGAAATTAGCAGGGAAAGTTTGGTTTACTTTAAATTCTCTACAACTGATGATGCTTGTTGCCATGAGTCCGCTAGCATTTTCGTTAATTTCAGCAATGTCAAGGAAGCTTCGTGAATTATGGCATATATAACCTCGTTTATTCGGACTTGGGCTGTATTCTTGGGAAACTCTTAATTTGTCGATATAATTTAAATTTGAATTTCCATCTATTTCCATCGATAAGCGCACTATTGCACCGGTTGTATCCTCAATCCAAATCATACCGCTAAACACCAGGTCTTTTGGATTTTTTGGTGTTACCTTGATCATGAACAGTCGGCGAGGTCCCATTTTGTCTACACCAACAAGTTTATAATTGTACTGCAATTTAGAGGTAGGTGCAATTGGGGAAGGAATTCCTTTTCCTAAAACAACAAGCGTTGGGTCAAATACATTGTATTTTGTTAAAGCTGATCCCATAACCTGAGAAATAAAGCTCCCATCGGCAACTCCAACACCTTTAATTCTAGAGGCTAAAATATTTTCTTTGTTTTTTGAAGGAACTTTTTGATGATAATAATTGCTTAAAACTTCACTGAAAAATATGGGCAAGATGGCCTTCGAAGAATCTCCCGTAACAAAGGTCATTGTATCAAATAAAGGACCAATTTCTTTGCCCAATTTGCTGTTTTTCATGCCTTTGCCAATATTGTTTAACGACAATATGGTTTTGCTAAATACTTCGCATTCGTAATTTTCTGCATTTCGAGGGTTGTTGATTTCTGCATTTTTTTGCGCTAATTCTACCCACTTTAATGCTGGATTTATTCCTAGTTTAATTTCAACATCGGCGCTTTTTACGATGTCTCTCTCCAAGTAAATTTCAATGTTGTTTTTTTGTTTAAACGATGAAAGCAACACATATTTTGTTTTGTAAGAACCATAAACAATTTTGAGCGTGTCATTTGGAATTTCATCAATTTTAACATTGAATTTGCCTTCGAAATTTGTGTAAAATCCGAGATTGCTATTTCCCCAAAATATTGAAGCAAAAGCAATTGGCTCATTGGTTTCATTTTCGTAAATATATCCTGAAAAAGATTTCGATTGTCCAAATCCTAAATTGGAAAACAATCCAATCACAATACTGAATATAAAATGCTTTGCTTGCATAAATGAAGTTCAAAAATAATGGATTATTTAATTCAATTAGATTAATTTTTTGTGCAAATCTTTAGTGTGGTTTTTTTTAGACGATTTTATGTCCCTCATAATTAAAACAGAGATTTTTATGCAATAATTCATCAAAATGATTGGTTAATCGGATTGAAATTGCCAATTTTACAAAATGAAATTAGCATCGCAATTAGCCATTATCATTTCGTTTGTTTTATCGGAGGGACTTTTAGCACAAGGACAAGAGCATGGGGCATCGGCAAGAATGCAGTATGAAATTCAAAGATTGTCTGATCCCTCAACTGGTAAAATACCAATGGATATGAGATTGAAAGAATTGGCGTTTGCTCAAACTTTACCCAAAGGGAACTTTAATAACGAGGTGTCTTTGCGCGGAACCCCTTGGTACCATCGTGGTCCATTTAACATTGGCGGAAGAACTAGGGCTCTTGGCATCGACGCTGCCAACGAAAATAGAATCATTGCAGGTTCTGTTTCTGGGGGGATGTGGCTAAGCAACGATGGCGGGAAATCGTGGCATCCAACTCAGCAAACCAATGAATTGAGAAGTGCAACTTGTTTGGCTCAGGATATTCGTAAAAATCATCAAAATGTTTGGATTATGGGCTCAGGAGAAGCCTATGGTCAATCAGCAGGGTCATCTGGGGCCTATTATTTAGGAGATGGTTTGTTCATTTCAACCGACAGCGGAAAGTCATGGAAACCAATTAGTTCCACTGCCGCAGGTGTGCCAACGGCATTTTCTACGGCTTGGCAATTGGTTTGGAATGTTGCGATAGATCCTAGTGCAAATGATACATCTACAGTGATTTATGCTGCAGTATATAATAATTTAATGCGTTCTGCTGATGGTGGTAAAACTTGGAAAAGTGTAAAAGTTGGGGCTTCTTATTTCACAGATGTTGCAGTTACTTCTAATGGAACTGTTTATTTTACAATGAGTTCAGATGGTGTACAAAGAGGGATTTGGAAATCTACCAATGGAATAGATTTCGTGAACATCACGCCGGCGAACTTTGGAAGTAAGTACAATCGCATTGTGATTGGTATTGATCCTCAAAATGAAAACAAAGTATATTTCCTTGCCAATACGAATGGTTGGGGAAAGTTGACCAAAAATTATAAAGGTGATATTGAATACAATGCATTGTTTCAATATGAAGCATTGAAAAATTCTGTTGGCGGAGATTCCATGAAATGGACAGATCTATCACAAAACTTGCCAAATTCAGGTGGGCCTTTTGAACGATGGAATGTACAAGGCTCTTATGATATGTTTGTGAAAGTGCACCCTGCAGATTCAAATGCTGTTTTTATTGGAGGGACAAATATTTATAGATCAACCTCTGGATTTAAAGATTCGGTTTCAACCAAAATGATTGGTGGATATATGAAAGGAGCCAAGTTTCCAGATGTGGGTGTTTGGCCAAACAATCATCCAGATCAACATCAAATGGTGTTTTACAAAAGCAATCCGAATAAAATGTTAAATGCGAATGATGGTGGTGTATTTAGAGCGAATGATGCTTTGAAGGATTCGATGGTTTGGGAATCACTGAATCAAGGGTATTTAACCACTCAATTTTATACCGTTACCTTAGATCATGGAACGAACATGAGTCCAATTCTAGTTGGTGGAGCTCAAGATAACAATCAATTAATGACCAATTCTGAGGATGGGAAGAAACCATGGGAAACTGTTTATTTTGGAGACGGATCTTACGCGGCAATAGAAAATGGCGCGAAACATTTTTACTTCTCTAAACAACAAGGTAAAATGATTAAAGCTACTGTAAATAATCAATTGCAACGTACAGCATATCGCCGAATTGATCCAATTGGAGGTAAAAATTATCAGTTTATAAATCAGTATTTTTTAGATCCTAACAATCAAAATACAATGTATTTGGCTGGAGGAAAATATTTATGGAGAAATGATCAATTGGATAAAATTGTTTTGGATGGCAAAAATGATTCAATTGCATTGGGATGGACTCGAGGAAGTGATTCAGTGCCCGTTCCGAATATGACAATTACAGCCTTGCATGTTTGCAAGACACCGGCAAATAGGGTTTATTATGGGACTTCTTCTAAAAGAGTTTACAGAGTAGACAGTGCGAATAATGGAACAATGAAACCAATTGATATAACTGTTAATAGTGCATTGCCTTCAGGAAGCGTGAGTTGTATGGCTGCAGACCCTACCAATGGCGATAAGGTCATTTTGACGTATTCAAACTATGGTATATATAGTCTGTTTTATTCCGAAAATGCGGGCAAAACTTGGCAGAAAATAGGAGGTAACTTAGAACAAAATACCGCAGGTACTGGAAATGGGCCTTCTATTCGCTGGGCTTCAATCATGCCTGTTGAAAATGGAAAGATCTATTTGGTTGCAACAAGTGTTGGTTTATTTGCAACAGATACTTTGATGGGATTGAATACCGTTTGGGTACAACAGGCGAGCGGTGAAATTGGAAATATGGTATGCGACATGATTGATGTGAGACTTTCTGATGGGACTGTTGCTTTAGCAACTCACGGGAATGGGATTTATTCAGCACGATTGTTTGATAAAACGGATATTTTAAACACTCGAAGTATCAATAAGGTGAATCTTAAAGTGTATCCAAATCCTGTTAATGAGAAATTAACGATAGAATTATCTGAAAGAAAGCCAGTAAAAATGGTTTCGATACTCGATGAGTTGGGTAGGGTTGTGTTTTCTAATTCAAATGATAAAGAATTGGGTGAATTGATGCGTTTCGATTTGTCGAAATTGGAAGTTGGTATTTATTATGTTAGGGTGGAATTTAATACTGGCGAATACTCATCGAATTTAATCTACAAAGATTAATGTATAAATCGGTTGGGCTCCAGTATTTTTTAATTTTAGAAATCAATCTACAAGCCAATTTATGAGAATCATAAATTGATTATGATTTTGTTATTTTTGAATTAAAAAGGTTAGAATATATTCGTAACTCACTGTATTTGTGATATAAACTATATGTGGCATAGATATTGCCATTACATTCTTAACTAAAAAAACCGTATATTTGTACAATCATTAATTAAATAAACTATGAAATTATTAACCATTGCTTTGTTACTAATCACGCCGATTTTTGCTTTTGGGCAGGGAGAAAAGGATTCTGATTTAGATAGAAAAATAAAAAGTCTGGAAGTTCGCAATCAAAAGCTTCTTAACGAATTAAATTCAGTAAAACAAAGCAATAAAAAGCTTGAGTCAACTGTTTCTGAAATGAGTGATAGAATTCAATCGGAAATCACTAAATCACAGGAGTTGCAGGCGCAAAATGAAAGAGCAATGAATCTTGCGCTTGACGAATTTTCAAAAAAGTTTGAAAAGCAAAATGAAACAGTAAAAGGAGTTCAAGATACGTTGAATTCTAAGTTTAATAATCAATTGATATTCTTCTTTTTAGGCATGGTTGTAGTGATCATAATTGCAGTTGCTGCAACGAAGTCGGCATCGAAAAATGCATTGAAGCAGAATGTTGCCAATTGGAATGACTTTCAAGAACATTTACTAAAAAAATAACCCCATTCACAAAAAAAATAAAATTATGAGCAATAAACCGAAAGGAAAATTAGATGCAATCACCTTTATCTACGGATTTGGTGCTGCGGTGGTACTTGTTGGAGCGATGTTTAAATTCTTGGGTTGGCAGTTTGCCAATGAATTATTCATCTTAGGTCTGAGTATCGAAGCAATCGTATTTTTAATCTCTGCATTTGAAAGACAAACTGAGGATAAAGAATACAATTGGGAAAATGTATTCCCACAATTGCAACAGAGTGCTACTGATTCTCCGAGCACAAATTCTTACACCGATGCAATGGCTCAATTCAGCTCAACTTTGGTTGAATTGAATACACAAATGAAATCAATGTCTGAGAGTGTGGCTCAAATCAAATCTGAATTGGAAGCCAATGCAAAGAACTCAGCTGAAATGCAATCTAGAATGTCTGAATTCAACGATTTGATGCAGACATACAACGGTAACTTGCGTAAGGTTAACGATAAATACAACAACATTTTAGGCGGAAAATAAGCATTTTCAATGGGATCTACCATACAAATATCACATTCTAAAAACCTTTCGTTCAAGAAATTATCTTTCTTGTACTTGGTTTTTATTTTGTTTTTATTTTTCTCGAGCCCAGGCCAATATGTCGTTCACTACACAAAACTTGCAACAACTCAATCAGAGTTAAATTCTCGCTTGTTAAGTAAGCTAAAATTATTTAATTCTTCATTACCTCAAGAGATGGATTTGAGAAATACCACCCTTGAATGTTTGAATGAATTATCGTTTTTAGAAAATGAATATGCTCAGTATGCCGATAAAAATTTGGTGACCGGAGATAAAATTCGTGAAAATAACTTTTCAGAGAAAATCGTTCGCAAGGGCAACCTTGCATCAAAAGTGCAAAGTGTTTTGGATAAATATGTGGCTTCATTTGGAAAAGTTTCGAAAAGAGATTTATCTGCAGATTTAGTGAGTTTGAGAGATTTTACTTCAAATAACACTAAAACGCTCGACTTCTTTTTTAAAGAAACCCCAAATGGTGTTGTAAACTCAATGTTTGAACATTTTAAAACAGTATTTCTTTATAACACAATCATTGAATTAACACATCAAAATATTGATTTACCTAAATTTGAATTAATTACCCTCAACGATGCTAAATTCATTGAAAAGTTTAGACGTTCATTGGTTTTGGGTGAATCTTTGGAACTTGCAATCAAACCTGAAAAAGGAGGTGTAGTACCGACCGTGAAAATCAATGGTTCATTGGTTGATGTGAAATCGTCGGCAAATGGCATTTTTAATGTGAGTTACAATCCGAATAAACCTGGTGATTATGCATTAGAAGTGATTGTTGGTCAGAAACGACTATTGAGTGGTTTCAATGTATTAAAACCAGAATTTAGATTTATCATGGATCGTTCTAATTTAAACGCAATGGTTGGATCGAAGTGTGAATTGAGTTTAGACTCTCAGTTTTTACCTCGTTCTGGTGTTTCTTTTTCTTCGCCATCTGCAACAATTACTAGAAGAAAAAATGCGTTACAAATTACTCCAACCGCGGAAGGTGTTTTTGAAGTATTCATGAAAGTAAATAATGAAGTTGTAGATAAAATCACACTATTTGCACATGCGCCCAATTCAATTCAAGTGGGCTTGATGGATATTGGTGGAAATTTAGCGAGTCTGGAAAAGGCCAATCGTTTAGAATCTAAAAATACCTTTTGGCAAGTTGTGAACTTTCAAATGACGGTCGTTGACCCAACTGGAAACAAACAAACTTTTAAAAGTGCAACAAGGTTTTTGAGAAATGAACTAAGAGAACTTGAAGCAAAAGCCCCAGTAGGTAGCACAATTATCTTTGATAATATAAAATTAGTTGGACAAACAAGCGGATCTACCCAAATTGGTCAGCCTTTAATCATGGTTAAATAATTATGGCAAAGTACGTTAAAATTAAAAAAGCAAAGAATTTACGATTTCGTTTAATTAGCGTATTGTATCTTCTCTTCATTGCTTTGTCTATTATTCAAATTCCAATTGAATGGTTGAGAATCAACCCAACAATGGCGGCATATTTAACTTCAACCACCTCAAAAGATGTTGTTGTTTTAGAAATGCGTGCTGCAATGGATGCTGTTGATCAAATTGACGCTGAGTTTACAAAATCTTTGGGTTATGATGAGAAAAATAAAATTTATCGTGAACCAAATGGATATTCAAGCACAGATAATTTCTTCATCATTAAGAAAAAAAGCAATCTTCTCTTTGAAAAATTAACAGCACTTAAAAATTATTTTCAGAAATTGCCTGCAAACAATCCTAAGAGAAAAGAATTCGAAAGACTTTTTGCGGGGGATTTGGAAAACGGATTGGCAAACAACAAATCTATATTATGGTCGGAGTGGAAATTTAAACACGTTCCTGCAACTGTGGTGAAAACGTTGTTGGCTGAAATGAAATTGAGATTGAATCTATTGAATGGTGCTATAGAATTAGATAGTAAAGGCGATAAAGTAGAAAAAATTGTGATGCTTGCATACAATTTGGATGTTTTAAAGCCAGGAGATACTGCAACCTTTGTGGTTTCGAAGAAACTTGAAACCAATGTGAAAATAAATTTAGCTGGTGCACCTGTAAATGATTATAAATGGAAAGGTGATACACTTTATTTTATCCCGAAAACAACGGGTCAATATGAGGTTGAATTTAATTCAAAAGGAGTTATTGATAAATTAAATATTACAGTGATTCCTGCGGGTTTTGAAGATGATAAAAAAGAAACATTGCAAACGTTCTTCATCGGTAAAAAAGCATCTGTAAGATACACCAATGTTTTAAAAGCAGACAAAGTGTTGTGTACATGTGCTGAAACAAATTCCATCAATCAAAGCAGTGGCAAAATAGAATTTACTCCAACTGTTGCTGGATGGTGTGCATTTCAAATTAATGGTGGAAATGG
>JACCDW010052512.1_pt1 | contig 42484 bp, 37 predicted proteins | sample 7449781 | NCBI WGS metagenome assembly JACCDW01 (sample SAMN15323449, study PRJNA562643) | freshwater metagenome | isolation source: river surface water | place: USA:Blue River Watershed | collected 2017-08-18 | reverse complement strand
GCTGCACCACCTGGTGGACGACAAGATGCACGCCCGTTCCACCGGCCCGTACTCGCTGGTCACGCAGCAACCGCTGGGCGGCAAGGCCCAGTTCGGTGGTCAACGTTTTGGCGAGATGGAGGTGTGGGCGCTCGAGGCCTATGGCGCCAGCTACACCTTGCAGGAAATGCTCACCGTCAAGTCCGACGACGTGCAGGGCCGCACCAAGGTTTACGAAAACATCGTCAAGGGCGAGCACGCCATCGACGCCGGCATGCCGGAGTCGTTCAATGTGCTGGTCAAGGAAATCCGCTCGTTGGGCATCGACATCGAGCTTGAGCGTTCGTGAGCCACAGGCACTGAAAGGATTTAAACCATGAAATCATTACTCGACCTGTTCAAGCAGTTCACCCCCGATGAGCATTTTGATGCCATCAAGATCGGTGTCGCCTCGCCCGAGAAGATCCGTTCGTGGTCGTTTGGCGAAGTCAAAAAGCCCGAGACCATCAACTACCGCACCTTCAAGCCCGAGCGCGATGGCTTGTTTTGCGCCAAGATCTTTGGCCCGATCAAAGACTACGAATGCCTGTGCGGCAAGTACAAGCGCCTCAAGCACCGTGGCGTGATCTGCGAAAAGTGCGGCGTTGAAGTCACCCAGACCAAGGTGCGTCGCGAGCGCATGGGTCACATCGACCTGGCTGCGCCTTGCGCCCACATCTGGTTTTTGAAGTCGCTGCCCAGCCGTTTGGGCCTGGTGCTCGACATGACCTTGCGCGACATCGAGCGCGTGCTGTACTTTGAAGCCTATGTCGTGATCGACCCTGGCATGACCCCGCTGAAAAAATTCGGGATCATGTCCGAGGACGACTACGATGCCAAGCGCAAAGAGTACGGCGACGAGTTCGTCGCCAAAATGGGTGCCGAGGGCGTGCGTGACCTGCTCGAGGGCATGGATCTTGACATCGAAATCGAGAAACTGCGCAACGACCTGACCGGCTCGGAAGTCAAGGTCAAGAAAAACGCCAAGCGACTGAAAGTGCTCGAAGCGTTCAAGAAGTCGGGTCTCAAGCCCGAGTGGATGGTGCTGTCGGTGCTGCCCGTGTTGCCGCCGGATTTGCGTCCGCTGGTGCCGCTGGACGGTGGCCGCTTCGCCACTTCCGACCTGAACGACTTGTATCGCCGTGTGATCAACCGCAACAGCCGCCTGCGCCGTTTGCTGGAACTGAAAGCGCCTGAGATCATCGCCCGCAACGAAAAGCGCATGCTGCAAGAAGCGGTGGATTCGCTGCTCGACAACGGCCGCCGTGGCAAGGCCATGACCGGCGCCAACAAGCGCGCCCTGAAGTCTTTGGCCGACATGATCAAAGGCAAGAGCGGTCGCTTCCGCCAGAACTTGCTGGGCAAGCGCGTCGACTACTCGGGTCGTTCGGTCATCACCGTGGGCCCGACCCTGAAGTTGCATCAGTGCGGCTTGCCCAAGCTGATGGCGCTCGAACTCTTCAAGCCTTTCATCTTCTCGCGCCTCGAAGCCATGGGCATCGCCACCACCATCAAGGCGGCGAAGAAAGAAGTGGAAAGCGGCACCCCGGTGGTGTGGGACATCCTGGAAGAGGTGATCAAAGAGCACCCGGTCATGCTCAACCGTGCGCCGACGCTGCACCGCTTGGGCATCCAGGCGTTTGAGCCGATCCTGATTGAAGGCAAGGCGATTCAGTTGCACCCGCTGGTGTGCTCGGCCTTCAACGCCGACTTTGACGGCGACCAGATGGCCGTTCACGTGCCCTTGTCGGTCGAAGCCCAGATGGAAGCCCGCACCCTGATGCTGGCCTCCAACAACGTGCTGTTCCCCGCCAACGGCGAACCCTCGATCGTGCCGTCGCAAGACGTGGTGCTGGGCCTGTACTACACCACCCGCGAGCGCATCAATGGCAAGGGCGAAGGCATGGTCTTTACCGACGTGGCCGAAGTCCAGCGCGCGCTCGACGCCGGTGTGGTCGAGTTGACCGCCAAAATCAGCGTGCGTTTGGTCGAGTGGAACAAGAACAAAGACACGGGTGAATTTGAGCCCAGCACTTCGCTGGTCGAAACCACCGTGGGCCGGGCCCTGTTGTCCGAAATTTTGCCCAAGGGCTTGCCCTTTGCCGTGCTCAACAAGGCGCTGAAGAAGAAAGAAATTTCGCGCCTGATCAACGCTTCTTTCCGCAAGTGCGGCTTGAAGGAAACCGTGGTGTTTGCCGACAAGCTGTTGCAAAACGGCTTCCGCCTGGCGACCCGTGCCGGTATCTCGATCGCCATCGACGACATGCTGGTGCCGCCCGAGAAGGCTGCCATCATTTCTGACGCCGAAAAAGAGGTCAAGGAAATCGAGCAACAGTACGTGTCCGGCCTGGTCACGTCGGGTGAGCGCTACAACAAGGTCGTGGACATCTGGGGCAAGGCCGGTGACGCCGTGTCCAAGGTGATGATGGACCAGTTGCGCAAAGAAAAGACCACCGATCGCCACGGCAAGGAAGTGGAGCAGGAGTCCTTCAACTCGATCTACATGATGGCCGACTCGGGTGCGCGCGGCTCTGCCGCCCAGATCCGTCAGTTGGCCGGCATGCGCGGCCTGATGGCCAAACCCGATGGCTCGATCATCGAGACCCCCATCACGGCCAACTTCCGCGAAGGCCTCAACGTGTTGCAGTACTTCATCTCGACGCACGGCGCCCGCAAGGGTCTGGCCGATACCGCACTGAAGACCGCCAACTCGGGTTACCTGACCCGCCGTTTGGTCGACGTGACCCAGGATCTGGTGGTGACCGAGGACGATTGCGGCACCGTCGAGGGCCAGCTGATGCGCGCCATCGTGGAAGGCGGCGAAGTGATCGAGTCGTTGCGCGAGCGCGTGCTGGGTCGTACTGCCGCCGAAGACATTTTGCACCCCGAGAACCGCTCGGTGCTGGTGCCGGCCGGCGAAATGCTCGACGAAGACGCCATCGATGTGCTCGAGCAATTCGGCGTCGATGAAGTCAAGGTGCGCACTGCGCTGAACTGCGAAACCCGTTTCGGTCTGTGCGCCAAGTGCTATGGCCGTGACCTGGGCCGTGGTGGCTTGGTCAACGTCGGCGAAGCCGTCGGTGTGATCGCTGCTCAGTCGATTGGCGAGCCCGGTACGCAGCTGACCATGCGCACCTTCCACATCGGTGGTGCGGCATCGCGTGCAGCCATCGCCTCCAGCGTGGAAGCCAAGTCCAACGGTTCGATCGGTTTCAACAGCACCATGCGTTACGTCACCAACTCCAAGGGCGAGTTGGTGGTGATCGCCCGTTCTGGCGAGATCATCATTCAAGACGACAACGGCCGCGAGCGCGAGCGTCACAAGGTGCCTTACGGCGCTACGCTGACGGTCAAGGCCGACCAGCAGATCAAGGCTGGCACCATTTTGGCCAACTGGGATCCGCTGACTCGCCCGATCATCACCGAATTCGCCGGTCAGGTGAAATTCGAGAATGTCGAAGAGGGTCTGACCGTGGCCAAGCAGGTCGACGAAGTCACCGGTTTGTCCACCCTGGTCGTGATCGATCCCAAGCGCCGTGGTTCGACCAAGGTCGTGCGGCCGCAGGTCAAACTGATCGACGCCTCGGGCAAGGAAGTCAAGATCCCCGGTACCGATCACTCGGTGACCATCGGCTTCCAGGTCGGTGCGCTGATTCAGGTGCGCGACGGCCAGGATGTCGGCCCCGGCGAAGTGCTGGCCCGCATCCCGGTTGAAGGCCAGAAGACCCGCGACATCACCGGCGGTCTGCCGCGTGTGGCCGAGTTGTTCGAGGCCCGCAGCCCGAAAGACAAGGGCATCCTGGCCGAGATGACCGGAACCGTGTCGTTCGGCAAGGAAACCAAAGGCAAGGTTCGACTGCAGATCACCGATCCCGAAGGCAAAGTGTGGGAAGAACTGGTGCCCAAAGAGAAGAACATCCTGGTGCACGAAGGCCAGGTGGTCAACAAGGGCGAGAGCATCGTCGACGGCCCCGCCGACCCGCAAGACATCCTGCGTTTGCTGGGCATGGAAGAGTTGGCGCGCTACATCGTCGACGAAGTCCAGGACGTGTATCGCTTGCAAGGCGTGAAGATCAACGACAAGCACATCGAGGTCATCGTGCGCCAGATGCTGCGCCGCGTGGTGGTGGAGAACTCGGGTGACTCGAACTACATCGCCGGTGAGCAGGTCGAGCGCTCGGAGATCCTCAACACCAACGAAGCGTTGCAGGCCGAGGGCAAGTTGCCCGCGACCTACAGCAACGTGCTGTTGGGCATCACCAAGGCTTCGCTGTCCACCGACTCGTTCATCTCGGCGGCTTCCTTCCAGGAAACCACCCGGGTGTTGACCGAGGCGGCCATCATGGGCAAGCGCGACGACCTGCGTGGCTTGAAAGAGAACGTCATCGTCGGTCGCCTGATCCCCGCCGGTTCCGGCATGGCCTATCACAAGGCCCGCAAGGAGAAGGACCAGATGGACGAGGCCGAGCGCCGCGCCATCGCCGAGGCCGAAGCTGCCGAGCTCGCCGCCGATCAGGCGGCTGCGGCCAACAGCTCCGAAGCCGACGCTTGATCCTGCTTCAGAACAACCCCCGCACCTCACCGTGCGGGGGTTTTTTTTCGCCCCTTTTAATTGGGGTCTGACCCCAATTAATTTTTCGTTAATATCGGATGATGTTTGAGTTTGGTTTTGAGTGGCGGGTGCGGCTGGGCTGGGGCGCGGTATGACGGCGCCGCAGTTGTGGCTGCAGTTGAGCTGGGCGGCGAGGGGTTTGCAAGCGGTGGCGGCGGGGCAGTCGAGCACGGAGTGGCTGGGGCAGTGCCCGTCGACTTTGCGCCCCGGGGTGCAGGCGTTGCTGTTGACGGCGCTGCGGCATTGGGGGCGGGCTCGGGCGTTGCGCGCGCTTTTGGTGCCCAAGGCCCCGGCTCCGGCGGTGGATGCGATGTTGTGTCTGGGGTTGGGTTTGTTGGCGCAAGAGGCGCCGATGTACCCTGAGCACACGCTGGTGAGCCAGTTGGTCGAGGCGGCCAAGCAGGGGCCGCGGACGCGGTCGTTGGCGCCTTTGATCAATGCCTGTTTGCGACGCTATGCGCGCGAGCGCGAGGCCCTGGGGCAGGTGTTGGCCGATGATGTGCAGGCGCGCTGGAATCATCCGGCCTGGTGGGTTGGAGAGTTGCAAAAGGATCATCCTGATCATTGGCGGGCGATCCTGGCGCAGGCGCAGTCACACCCCCCGATGGTGTTGCGCGTCAATTTGAGGAAGGTGGCGCTGAGCGAGTGGTTGCAGCGGTGTGCGGCGGCGGGGATCGAGGCGCGGCCGCTGGAGGGGGCGGCGGTGTGGTTGCCACAACCTGTGCCCGTGCCGCAGATTCCGGGTTTTGCGCAAGGGGAATGCTCGGTGCAAGATTGGGCGGCTCAAAGGGCGGCCCCCCTGCTGCTCGATGCTCTGGGCCCGGCCCGTGGCCGCCCTTGGCGGGTGCTGGATGCTTGTGCTGCCCCGGGGGGGAAGACGGCGCATTTGCTGGAGCATGGGGAGGTGGAGGTGCTGGCGCTGGATGTGGATGAAAGGCGCTTGCAACGGGTGCAAGAGAACTTGCAACGACTGGGGTTGCATGCGACGACCCGTGTGGCCGATGCCGCCCGCCCTGCGAATTGGGCCGAGCCCGGGACGTGGTTTGATGGCATTTTGCTCGATGCGCCGTGTTCGGCGTCGGGCATCGTGCGACGCCATCCGGATATCCCGTGGTTGCGTCGGCCAGAGGATCTGAAGACCCTGGCCGGGCAACAAAAAGCCTTGTTGGAGGCCTTGTGGCCGTTGTTGCGGCCCGGAGGGGTTTTGGTCTATTGCACCTGCTCGGTGTTCAAGACGGAGGGGGAGTTACAGGTGCAAGCGTTTGTTGCACACAACACCGATGCCCTGCGCAGGCCTGCTGTGGGGCATTTGCTGCCGGTTTCCGGCGGGAATGGGGCCGTGGTCGGGGACAATCAAGCCTGTGAGCCTGACGGATTTTTTTACGCGTTGTTGCAAAAGGCTGGTTGAGCGGATGCTGACCGTTCGGCGGGTTGCTGTCTGGCTGCTGGTGAGCCTGGGGATGGCGTTCGCCCCGGGTTTTGCGGCCGAGCCACAGATCGAGCCGCTGGGCATCGTGACGACCGATCAGAGTGCCCAGGTGGGGGTGCAGATGGCGTTTGATTTGCCAGCATCGGTGGAGGAGGCTTTGCACCGGGGGGTTCCTTTGTGGTTCAGTGCCGAATTGGCTTGGTATCAGGAGCGGTGGTACTGGATGGATCGGCTGGTTGCGAAGTCGCAGCGTTATTGGCGTTTGTCGTACCAGCCGCTGACGCGCCGCTATCGGTTGCAAGTCAGCCCGCAGCCGATTGAGAGCAGTGGACTGGGGGTGGGTTTGGCCCAGACTTATGACACCCTGGGGGATGCTTTGTCGGCTTTGCATCGCATCGGCGCGTGGACGCTGAACACCGGGCCGCTGGATGCGGAGGCGCGGCATCGGGTCGAATTCCGATTCAGGCTGGAGCCCAATGCTTTGTTGCGACCCTGGCTGGCGGGTGGCGGTGACAGCGATTGGGGTTTGGTGCTGCAACGCAGCCAGACGTTCAAGGTCGGAGGTCGGCCATGAGCGGCGAAGCTTCGGCGCTGGCGCGCGGCTTGCCGCGTTGGGCTTGGCTGGTGGGTCTGGGGGTGGTGCTGGCGCTGGGCCTGGTGGTGTTTTTTTTGCTGCTGCAAGCGGCCGATCGCTGGGAGAGTTACGCCAGTTACTTGCCGATGCTGTTTGCGCTGAATTTGACGGTGGCGCTGATTCTGGTGGTGATCATTGGCGCAATTTTTCTGCGGTTGGCCAAGCGTTGGCGGCAGGGCAAGTTTGGCAGCCAGTTGTTGCTGAAGTTGGCGCTGATTTTCACGCTGGTTGGTTTTTTGCCGGGCTTGCTGATTTATTCGGTGTCCTATCAGTTTGTGTCGCGTTCGATCGAAGCCTGGTTTGATGTGCGGGTGGAGGGGGCGCTGGATGCCGGGCTGAATTTGGGCCGTGCCACGCTGGATACGCTGGCGCAGGATTTGGGCAGCAAGGCCAAGGGTGCGGCTTTGCAATTGGGGGAGTTGTCGGATACCCAGGCGGTGCTGGCGTTGGAGCGGATCCGCACTCAGCTGGGGGCACAGGATGCGGTGTTGTGGACTTTGTCCGGCACGCCTCTGGGCAGTGTCGGGCAATCGCGGTTTTTGCTCAACCCCGACAAGCCTTCACCGGGGGTGTTGCGGCAGGTGAAGAATCAGGGCGGCTGGACCAGCATCGAGGGGCTGGAGGAGGGGCAAAATGGCAGTGCGCCCTCGGCCAAGGTGAAGGCTTGGGCGCTGGTGAATTCAACCCGATTGGAGCAGATGGATGAGCCCCGGGTGTTGCAACTGACGCTGGAGTTGCCGCCAGCGCTGGTGAACAATGCGTTGCTGGTGCAAACCGCCAATCGCGAGTATCAGGAACGCGCGCTGACGCAGACGTCGCTGCGCCAGATGTACATCGGGACGCTGACGTTGAGTTTGTTTTTGTCGGTGTTTGCTGCCGTGTTGTTGGCGGTGGTGTTGGGCAATCAGTTGGCCCGCCCGCTGCTGGTGCTGGTGTCGGGGGTGCGGGATGTGGCGGCGGGTGATTTGAGTCCGAAGCCGGTGCTTTGGGGGCAGAACGAACTGGATGGCCTGACGCGTGCGTTTGCCGAAATGACGCGCCAGTTGGCGGATGCCCGTGATACGGTTGAGCGGAGCATGGAGCAGGCCAATTTGGCGCGCGCCAATTTGCAAACCATTTTGGATAACCTGACCGCCGGCGTGATGGTGCTCGATGCCCAAGGCCGCATCGTGTCGTGCAACCCGGGTGCGACGCGGATTTTGCGCGTGCCGTTGGCGGCGCATGAGGGCAAGGCTTTGGCGGAGATTGAGGGTTTGGGCGATTTTGGCCAGCAGGTGGCGCGTCAGTTTGAAGCGATGGCGGTGGAGTCGCGTGAGCACGGCCCGGATCATTGGCAGCAATCGTTTGATTTGCCGCAAACCCAGTTGGCAGCCCGCACGTCGGTGATGGACGCCGCCCATGACACCTTGACTTTGCTGACACGGGGAGCGATTTTGCCCAATCAGGCCTGGTTGCTGGTGTTTGATGACATTTCGGAGATTGTGTCGGCGCAACGGGCACAGGCGTGGGGCGAGGTGGCGCGCCGGTTGGCGCATGAGATCAAGAATCCGCTGACGCCGATTCAGCTTTCGGCAGAACGGCTGGCGCTGAAGCTGGAGCCGAAGTTGGCCGATGCCGATCGAGCTTTGCTGGAGAAGTCGGTGCGCACCATCGTGGATCAGGTGGATGCCATGAAGCGGCTGGTGAATGAGTTTCGCGATTACGCCCGTTTGCCGCAAGCCGAGTTGGCGCCAGTGGATCTGAATGCCTTGTTGCGTGATTTGATGCAGCTTTATCTGAGTGAGCACCAAGCTGCGCCGGTGCGGATGCAGCTGGATGAGGCAGCCCCAGAGATTCGGGGGGACGCCCAGCAGTTGCGTCAGGTGGTCCACAATCTGTTGCAAAATGCGCTGGATGCCTGCGAAGGCAGGCCAGAGCCTGAGGTCAGTTTGATCACCCAATACAACCCCACCAGCCAGCGCGTGCGTTTGATCGTGCGCGACTCAGGCACGGGTTTTCCGGAGGCGATCCTCAAGCGTGCCTTTGAACCCTATGTCACCACCAAGCCGAAGGGCACCGGCCTGGGCTTGGCGGTGGTGAAGAAAATCGCCGATGAACACCGTGCCCGGCTGGAGCTGAAAAACCTGGAGACCCAGGGTCAGACCAGTGGCGCGCAAGTGTCGTTATCATTCCAAACTGTGGCTTCCCCCAACAAAGGCTGATCGATCTATGGCAAACATTCTTGTGGTGGATGACGAACTGGGCATCCGTGACCTGTTGTTCGAAATTCTCAACGACGAGGGGCATCAGGTGGAGTTGGCCGAAAACGCCGCCCAGGCGCGGGAAGCGCGGAGTCAGCAACGTCCGGATTTGGTTTTGCTGGACATCTGGATGCCCGATACGGACGGGGTGACGTTGCTCAAAGAGTGGGCCAGCGCCGGGCAACTGGATATGCCGGTGATCATGATGAGCGGCCATGCGACGATCGAGACCGCGGTGGAGGCGACCCGGATTGGGGCACTGGCTTTTTTGGAAAAACCGATCACCTTGCAAAAGTTGCTCAAGGCCGTTGAGCAAGGCCTGAACCGGCGTCCGCCGGTGGCCGTGACGCCGGCGGCGGCGCCCCCAGTGCCGGTCGCTGCAGCCCCGCTGGTGGCTCCGGTCGCTGTGGCGGTGCCGGCGGCCCCGGTCGAGCGTGAAGGCCATGTGGCGTTTGACCTGTCCGGGCCGTTGCGGGAAGCGCGGGACGCTTTTGAAAAAGCTTATTTTGAGTACCATCTGGTGCGGGAGAACGGCTCGATGACCCGGGTGGCTGAAAAAACCGGCCTGGAGCGCACCCACCTCTACCGCAAGTTGCGCCAGTTGGGGGTGGACCTGTCCAAGGCCAAAAAGGGCGGGCTCTGAGCCTTGCCGAGCGGGGGCGGCGAGCAACCCCGCCAGGCACCCGCAGGGCCGAAAAGCGGTAAACTGATTCTCCAGTCCAGCGCACAGGAGACGGTGCCGTGAATTTACTCGATTCGATCGTGAGCCAGTCGGCTCAAATTGCCGCCATTCGGCGTGATATCCATGCTCACCCCGAGCTTTGTTTTGAAGAAAACCGCACCGCCGATCTGGTGGCGACCCAGTTGACCGGTTGGGGCATTCCGATTCATCGGGGCCTGGGCCGAACCGGGGTGGTGGGGATCATCAAGGGGGGCGACAGCGGTCGCGCCATCGGTTTGCGCGCCGACATGGACGCTTTGCCGCTGCAAGAGTTCAACACCTTTGACCATGCCAGCCGCCACGCCGGCAAGATGCACGCTTGTGGCCACGATGGCCACACCGCGATGCTGCTGGCGGCGGCCCAGCATCTGGCGAAGCACCGGAATTTTGACGGCACGGTGTATGTGATTTTCCAGCCGGCGGAAGAAGGCGGCGGGGGCGCGCGTGAAATGATCAAAGACGGCCTGTTCAAGGAATTTCCGATGCAGGCGGTGTTTGGCATGCACAACTGGCCCGGCCCGAGGGTGGGCACGTTTGCCGTCAGTCCCGGTCCGGTGATGGCGTCGAGCAATGAGTTCAAGATCACCATCCATGGCAAGGGCAGCCACGCGGCTTTGCCGCACAACGGCATCGATCCGGTGCCGATCGCGGCACAGTTGGTGACGGCGTTTCAGACCATCATCAGCCGCAACAAAAAGCCGGTGGACGCCGGGGTGATCAGCGTCACCATGATTCATGCGGGCGAGGCCACCAATGTGGTGCCCGACAGTTGCGAGTTGCAGGGCACGGTGCGCACGTTCACGGTCGAGGTGCTGGACATGATCGAGCAACGGATGCGTGAGATCAGTCAGGGGATTTGCGCCGCCATGGGGGCCCAGTGTGATTTTCAGTTTGTCCGCAATTACCCGCCGACCGTCAATCATCCGGCGGAGGCCGAGTTCATGCGCGAGGTCATGGCCGAGATGGTCGGCGCTGAGAATGTGACCCCGCAAGAGCCCACGATGGGGGCGGAAGATTTTGCTTACATGTTGCAGGCTTGTCCGGGGGCTTATGCGTTCATCGCCAACGGCGACGGCGTGCATCGCGAGATGGGTCATGGGGCTGGCCCATGCACGTTGCACAACCCCAGCTACGACTTCAATGATGAGTTGATTCCGCTGGGCGGCAGTTTATGGGTGCGCCTGGTGGAGAAGTGGTTCGCCCGCCCTTGAGGTCATTCGGGGAAGTGCCCGAGGCGGCGCACTTGCGCGATTTCTAGCAGGCCGTCAAAGATCAGCGATTCGACCAGTTCGACGTGGATGCCCATGCTGGGGAGCATTTTCCAGCCGGCGCCGCCGGTCATGATGTTGAGCGGCTCGACGCCGCAATGCTGGCGCACGTGTTGCACCATCCGCTCGACGGCGCCGGAGATGGCGAAGGTGCCGCCGCTGGTGAGTGCGTCGCTGGTGTTGGTGGGGAAGGGGCGCACGTCGCCGGTGGGCACGCGCAAGCCGGCGGTGCCGGATTCGAGGGCGCGCAACATGATGCCGTGTCCGGGCAGGATGAAGCCGCCCAGGAAGTGGCCTTGGGCGTCGATGGCCTCGACGGTGACGGCTGTGCCGACCATGACCAGCACCAGGGGGCGCAGCGCGTCTGCCGGGCATTGGCGGCGCATGCGGGCGTAGGCCCCGATCATGGCGACCCAGCGGTCGGCGCCCAGGCGGGTGGGGTGGTCGTAACCGTTGGTGACCCCGGCTTCGGTGGCGCTGGGCACGACCCAGCGGGCCGGGATGTCCCAGATTTCCATTTGTTCTTCGACGCGGCGTCGGATGGCTTCGCCAGCGACCACGCAACCCAGCATGTGATCGGGTTGGGGCAGGTTTTTCCATTCTTGCTCGGCCAACTGGTCGATGTTTTCGAGAAATACCGCGCCGCTTTGGAGCAGGGTCGCACCCGGTTCGGGTCGGTCGTACAGACCCCATTTCAGGCGGGTATTGCCCACGTCGAGTGCCAGAAAACTCATGGCTGAATTATGGCGCAGCCGTGGTGGCGGTGTGCGGACCGGTTCAACAGGCGGGTCGCAGGGTGGGGCGGGTGCTTTCGTAGGCGCGCGCGGCGCGCAAGACGCGGGCGTCGCCAAACATGGGGCCGACCAGCTGCATGCCCATGGGCAAGCCGTTGGAGGTCAGCCCACAGGGCACGGTGATGGCGGGTTGCTGGGTCAGGTTGAAGGGGTAGCTGAAGGGCGTCCAGCCCAGCATGGCCTGGGGCGTCATGGGCACTGAGCCGGGTGGGCGCACTTCGAACGCCGGCACCGCCACGCTGGGGGTCAGCAAGAGGTCGTAGCGGGTCATGAATTGGCGCATGTGCGAACCGAGCAGGCCACGGCGTTGGTGGAGTGTGTGCAAGTCGTCGGCGTGGTAGGTTTGACCGATCAGGGCCTGGGCGCGGAAGTCGGGGTCGGCGACTTCTTGTTGCTGGGGGGTGAGTTGACGCCAGACTTGCCAGGCACCGGCAAACCACAGACCTGTGCTGATGTCCAGCGGGTCTTCAAATCCGGGGTCGACGGCTTCGACCACGGCGCCCAGGGTTTGCAGCGTGGTGGCGACTGCGTCCAGCGCGGCAGCGATTTCGGGGTGGACGCCGCGCGCGTATCCCAGGGTGGGCGAGTAGGCGATGCGCCAGCCCCGGATGCCATCGTTGAGCCCCAGGGTGTCGTCGTTGGGGTCGGGCGGCAGGGCGGTCCAGTCGCGCGCATCGGGTTGTTTGATGACTTGCAGCAACAGGGCTGCGTCGGCCACGCTCATGGCGTGCGGTCCGAGGTGGGCGACCGAGCCAAAGGGGGAGAGGGGGTAAGCCGGGACGCGACCGAAACTGGGTTTGAGGCCGACGTTGCCGCAAAAGGCGGCCGGGATGCGCACGCTGCCAGCGCCGTCGGTGCCGAGTGCGAGTGGCCCCAGGCCGGCGGCCACGGCGGCAGCGGCGCCCCCAGATGAACCGCCGGGGGTGTGTGCCATGTTCCAGGGGTTGCGGGTGAAGCCGGTCAGGGGGGAGTTGGTTTCGCCTTTGCAGCCGTACTCGGGGGTGGTGGTTTTGCCGAGCAGGACCGCGCCGGCTTCGCGCAAGCGGGCCACTGCGGGGGCGTCGATGTCCCAGGCCTGGTCAGGCGAGATGCCCAGGCTGCCGCGCCGGGTGGGCCAGCCCCGCGTGAGGATCAGGTCTTTGATGGACGCGGGAACGCCTTCGAGGGCCCCGACGGGTGCGCCCGAGTGGCGGTGGGCGTGCCAGCGGGCTTCGCTGGCGCGGGCGCTGGCCAAGGCTTGCGCTTCGTCGACCAGGCAGTAGGCGAGCAGGCGCGGGTTGAGGCGTTCGATGTCGGTCAAGATCGATTGCGTGGCCTCCACCGGCGAGGCGGCGCCGCTGCGGTACAGGGCCAGCAATTCCAGCGCCGTGCATTGGGTCAGGTTCATGGCCGCTCCTTTCAGGGTCGGGTTCGGGTTTGCGGGCTGAGGTGCTGCCAGGGGAGTTCGGCGGGGTCGGCCGCCATCGGTCCGGCGGCTTGCGCCACCAGCACGTGGCTGGCGTGCGGTTCGAGGTCGGCCCGGAAATGCACCGAACTTTTGACGACGATGATTTTCATGGCTTCGGGCCGGATGCCGACCATGCGCATGAGTTCGCGGTCGAGCATTTGTTTTTTGCCGCTGGTCACGGCGATGCGAACGCCCTGGGTTTCGAGGCAGGCGCTGGGGCCGAGTTGCACGGTCAGGCCCCCCATCATCGGGCCCTTGAGCAGGCAACGGCCGTCGCTGACGGCGCTGACTTTGAAGCGGCCCGCAACCGGTGGATCGCTGGGGCCGGTGTGGGTCGGCACCGAGCGTCCCAGGGTCAGTTCGATGTCGGCGCCGACACCGGCGGCGCAAGCGCGCGCGGCGCTGACGGGGTCCCAGAGCAGGCCCAGGGCCACTTGGCCCGGATAGCGCCGGCCCGCACCTTGTTGCAGCAAGGCGTGGAGCATGCCGGTGGTGTTGCTGTCGCCGCCTGCGCCCGGGTTGTCCTGGGTGTCGGCGATCAGCACCGGTCGGTCGGCGTGCTCGGACAGGGCCATGGCTTGACGGACGGCGCTGGCGGGGTCGTGCAGTTCCTGCCGCCAGGGCGCCGGCGGGCTGGCCAGTTGATGCAGGGCGTCGGCGGCGGCCCGGGCGGTTTCTTCGGTGGCTCCGTGGGCCCACAGGACGGGTCCGCAATGCTCGATGTCGGCGGCCGGGAAGCCCATGCAAAAGCTCAGTACGGTGTCGTGTCGTTGGTCGATGTCGCGCAGTTTGCGGTAGATGTCCCGCGCCGGTGGCACCTGGGTGCACATGGCGTTGAGGGGGATCAGAAAGGGCAGCCGGTGTGCGCACACCGCCTCGCGCCGGCCCAGGTCGAAGCGGCGTTGCAAGAGGCGCGCGGCCAGGGTCCCGGTTTCGGCCATGTCGATGTGCGGGTAGGTGCGGTAGGCGGCCAATGCGTCAGCCAGGGCCAGCATGCGCGGGGTGACGTTGGCGTGCAGGTCAAGGCTGGCCACCAGCGGGCGCGGGCCGATGAGCTGGCGCACGCGAGCCAGCAACTCCCCCTCGGTGTCGTCGAGGTGTTCGGCCACTGCTGCACCGTGCAGGTCGAGGTAGACCGCGTCGAGGCCGTGGCGCAGGGCATCGCGCACATCGGTGCAGATGTCGTTGGCGATGCGTTCGAAGGCGTCTCGGGTGACATGCGCCGAGGGGATCGCGCCGGCCCACACCGAGGGGATGAGTTGCCAGCCGCGTGACTTGGCTTCGTCGATGAAGCCGCCGATCGGGATGTTGACCCCGGTCAGCTGGGTTTGCATGTCCATGCCCCGGTTGTAAGCCGGGAAGGAGTCGCCGCGACAAAACGCAGCCCAGTCGGCCGGGCTGGGGGCGAAGGTGTTGGTCTCGTGTTGAAACCCGGCGATCAGGATGCGTGTCAAAGGGACTCCAGTGCGGCCGGGGCCGAGGCAAATAACCGTTGGGTGTAGGGGTGTTGCGGGGCGTTGTAGATGAGCCGGGTGGGGCCCGATTCGACGATCCGGCCCTGGTTCATGACGATGACCCGATCGCACAACTGCGCCGCCACCCGCAGGTCGTGGGTGATGAACAACAGGCCCAAGCCCAATTGTTGCTGGATGTCGCGCAGCAATTGGAGGATTTGGGCTTGCACCGAGACGTCCAGGGCGCTGACGGCCTCGTCAGCGATCAATACCCGGGGTTGACAGGCCAGGGCGCGCGCCAAGGCGATGCGTTGGCGCTGGCCGCCGCTGAATTGATGGGGGTAGCGCTGCAAGGCGGTGACGGGCAATTGAACCCGCTCCAGCATGTCGCGCGCCAGCGCCAGCGCTTGCGGGGCGTCCAGGCCGAAGTTCATGGCCCCTTCCATCAGGGACTGACCGACGGTGCGGCGCGGGTTGAGCGAGCGGTTGGGGTCCTGGAACACCACTTGCACCCGATTGCGCAGCGGGCGCAAGGCGCGCTCACTCAGGTGCGCGACCGATTGGTCACCCCATTCGATTTGGCCGCTGCTGGGTTCGATGAGGCGGATCAGGCAGCGCGCCAGGGTGCTTTTGCCACTGCCCGATTCGCCCACGATGCCAACGGTTTCGCCCTGATGCAGCGAGAGGCCGGCATCGTGCAGGGCGTTGTGCGCTTGTCGGCGGCCCATCCAGTCGTGGCTGGTGTAGGTTTTGTCGACGCCTTGGGCGTGCAGCACCACCGGGCCAGCGATGTTGCGGGCGGTGGCGGGCGGCTGCAAGCTGGGTACCGCTGCCATCAGGTCCCGGGTGTAGGTTTGGGTGGGCGCGTGGAGCACTTGGCGCATGGGGCCTTGCTCGACCATGCGACCCTGGTGCATGACCAGCACCTGGTCGGCGATTTCGGCGACCACGCCCATGTCATGGGTGATGAAGAGGACCGCGCTGCCTTGTTCACGTTGCAATTCGGCGATCAAGGCCAGGATTTCTTTTTGGGTGGTGACGTCCAGTGCGGTGGTGGGTTCGTCGCAGATCAGCAGAGCCGGTTGGAGGAGCATGGCCATGGCGATGACGATGCGCTGGCGTTGACCGCCGCTGAGCTGATGCGGGAAGCTGCGGGCGATGCGCGCCGGGTCGGGCAGCCGGACCCGATCCAGCATCGCCAGCACCGTGGCTTGTCGTTGAGCAGGCGATTGCCGGGTGTGGGCGCGCAGCAATTCATCGAGTTGATCGCCGCAACTCATGACCGGGTTGAGCGCGGTCATGGGTTCTTGAAACACCATGCCCATGGCCTGACCGCGCAGGTCGCGCAAGCGCTCCGGGCTGGCGTGCAGCAAGGCTTCGCCGTTCAATTCGATGTGGCCGTTGACGGGGCGCAGGCCGCGTGCCAGCAGTCCCATGACGGCGGTGGCCATGACGGATTTGCCCGAGCCCGACTCGCCCACCACGCACAGTGTTTGGCCGGCGTCGATGGACAGGCTGAGGTTGTGCACCGCCAGCGCACGTTCGGCCCCGTGCGGCAGGGCGATGTCGAGATTTTGGATGCGCAGGACGCTCATGCGCGGCCCCGCTGGGCAAATTTGGGGTCGAGCACGTCGCGCAGGCCGTCGCCCAGCAGGTTGATGGCCAAGACGGTCGGAATCAGGAACAAGGCGGGCCACAAGACTTGACCCGGGTACAGGCTGAATTGCACCCGGCCTTCGGCCATGATGTTGCCCCAGGTGGGGATGTCGGCGGGCAAGCCCAGTCCGAGGAAGCTGAGCACGGCTTCGGTCAGCACGGCGGCCGCGGCGACAAAGGTGCCTTGCACGAGCAGCGGTGCCATGGCGTTGGGCAGGATGTGGCGGCGCAAGATGGTGGGGGTGGGGGTGGCCAGGGCGCGAGCGGCTTCGACAAACGGCTCTTCGCGCAGGCTCAGAACCAGGGCGCGAACCAGTCGGGTGACGCGAGGCACTTCGGGGATGGCGATGGCCACCACGACCGTGCCCACGTGCGCGCCCAGCGCGGCCACCAGGGCAATGGCCAAGAGCACTGCGGGGATGGCCATCAGGCCGTCCATGACCCGCATCAGCACCGCATCGACACGGCGGAAATAACCCGCCAGCATGCCCAGCAAGCCACCCAGGCACAGGGCCAACAGCGCGGTGCCTGCGCCCACCAGCAAGGAGACGCGGGCGCCGTAGATGACGCGGCTGTACATGTCGCGGCCAAAGCTGTCGGTGCCCAGCCAGAAGGTGTGGTGGACGGTGCTGCCGTCGGTCAGGGCGAAGGCCCCCGTGCTCAGGGCGGGTTTGTTGATGTGGTTGGAGTCCATGGCCCCGGGTTCGACCGTGCCCAACCATGGGGCGGCCACAGCCAGGCACAGCATCAGACCCAGCACCCAGGTGCCAAAGCGCACCGCCGGGTTGGCCCACAGGCGCCGACGCAGGTCAGTGGAGGTGCTGTTCATGGCTCAGTACCGGATGCGTGGGTCGAGCCACAGGTAGCTGAGGTCCACGCACAAATTGACCCACACATAACTGACCGAAAAAAACAACACCAGTCCCTGGATGACGGGGAAGTCGCGGTTGAGCACGGCGTCGACGGTGAGTGAGCCCAGGCCGGGGATGGCAAACACCGTTTCGGTGACGACCACGCCGCCGATCAGCAAAGCCACACCGATGCCGATGACGGTCACGATGGGCACGGCCGCGTGAGCCAGTGCGTGGCGCAGCAGCACCCGCAGTTCGCTCAGGCCTTTGGCGCGGGCGGTGCGGATGTGGTCCTCGGTCAGCGATTCGGAGACGCTGGCGCGGGTGACGCGGGCGATCAGCCCGGTGTAGATCAGGCCCAGCGCCACCCAGGGCAGGATGAGTTGGCGCATCCAGCCCCAGACGCCCTGGGACGAGGGTCCCCACAAGGGTTTGTAGCCTTGCACGGGCAACCAGGGCCATTGGATGGCAAAGAGGTAGATGAGCACGTAGCCGATGACGAAAGCCGGCACCGAATAGCCGATCACGGAGAAGCCGGAAATGCAGCGGTCGAGGGGGCTGCCCATGCGCCATGCGGCCAGCGTGCCCAAGGGCACGGCCAGCAACACGGCCAGCAGGGCTGAGCCCAGGGCCAGCGACAGGGTGGGGCCGATGCGTTCGGCGATCAGGCCGCTGACGGGCTTGTTGAGGTAGTACGAGTGCCCCAAGTCGCCTTGCGCCAGGCGCCACAGCCAGATGCCGTATTGCTCGGGCCATGAACGTTCCAGTCCCAACTCGGTGCGGATCTTGGCGATGTCCTGGGCGGTGGCGGTGTTGCCGGCGATGACCGCCGCCGGGTCGCCCGGCGCCAGGCGCAGGATCAAAAACACCACCAGCGAGACCACCAGCAAGACCGGGATCAGTGCCGCCAGACGGCGGGCCACGAAAGAGAGCATGTCCGAGCGCCCGGGGTTCAGTCTTTCTTGAGGCCCCACATCACCGGGATGCCGGGGGTTTTGAGCAGGCCGCTGATGTTGCTGCGCAGGGCGGTGGGTTGCTGATACTGGCCCAGCGGCGCATGGGTGGCGGTTTCCATCGCCACGGCCTGGATTTCAGAGGCGATGCGCTTTTTGTCGGCGTTGCTGGCAGCGCGCGCGAACTGGGCTTTGAGGGATTCGATGCGCGGCTCGTTTTGCCAGCCGAACCAGCCGGTTTCTCCTTTGGCGTTGAGCATGGCCATGGTCAGGGGGCTGGCGATGTCACCGGCGGTCCAGGCGGTCAGGAACAGGTGCCAGCCGCCTTGCGCCGGCATGTCTTTTTTGGCCCGGCGTGCCACCAGCGAGGCCCAGTCCATTTGCTGGAAGTCGACCTTGAAGCCGGCCGCTTCGAGTTGTTGCTTGGCCACCAGCGGGATTTTGGCGATCGAGGCCAGGTCGGTGGGGCGCATCAGCACGATGGGGCTGCCGTCGTAGCCGGCTTCCTTGAGCATTTCGCGGGCTTTGGCCGGGTTGGCCACGCCGGTGAAGTAACCGGTGTTTTCATCGCCAAACGGGGTGCCGCAGGGGTAGATGCTGCGGCAGACCCGGGTGAGTTCGGTCACGCCCACCTGGGTGTTTAAAAACGCCTGCTGGCCGATGGCGACCATGGCGGCTTGCCGGATTTTGGGGTTGTTGAAGGGCGCGTGCAGGTGATTAAAGCGCATGATGAACTGCAGGCCCGCTGGCGAGAAGTCGTCGACCTTGACCCCCTCGGTTTTTTTCAGGGTTTCGTATTGCTCGAAGCTGGGTTGTTCGACCATGTCGACTTCGCCTGCCTTGAGGGCGTTGAACTGGGTTTGCGGATCGCGCAAGATCACCCATTCGACCCGGTCAAAGTGGACCGTGCGCCCGCCGGCCATGCCGTTGGTGGGTTCGGATCTGGATTTGTATTTGGGGTTGCGCACGTACACCGCCACCGAGCCGGGTTTGAATTCGTCGGCTTTGAAGATGAAAGGCCCGGAGCCGATGTGCTCTTTGATTTGCTCGCTGCCCGGGGTCGCAGCGATGCGCGCGGGCATGATGAAGGGCACGTTGGATGAGGCTTTACCCAGCGCGTCGAGCACGATGCCGCAGGGCTCTTTGAGCACCAGCCGGAAGGTGTTGGCGTCGGGGGTTTCGTAGCGGTCGATGAAGGTCGCCAGAATGCCGCCCATGGCGTCGCGGCTGGCCCAGCGCTTGAGCGAGGCCACCACGTCTTCGCTGGTGACGGGCTTGCCGTCGTGGAATTCGAGGCCGGCGCGCAATTTGAAGGTCCAGGTCTTGCCGTCGCGCGAGGTCTCGTGGCTTTCGACCATTTGCGGCCTGATGTTGCCTTGTGCGTCTTCGGAGTACAGCGTGTCGTAGATCATGTACGCGTGGTTGCGCGTGACGTAGGCGGTGGTCCAGATGGGGTCGAGCACCGCCAGGTTGGCGTGGGGCACGAACTTGAAGGTTTTGGCGGCTGGAGCCTGCGCCGCTGCGGGGGCGATCCAGTTGCAAAGGGTGAGGGCCGAAAGCACGGCCAGAGCAATGCGACGCTTCATGGGGGGTCTCCGAGGGTGTTTTTGTGGGTATTTCGGCCAGGGCTCCGGGACGCCAAAACGCACGACCCTGTACCGCTGGCACAATGCCATTTGATGTGATTTCAGGACAAGCTCACATGGTATTAACCCAAATATCCGCCCGCCAACTCAGCCAGGCGATCCATCGCCGCGAGGTGTCATGTCGCGAGGTGATGCAAGCTTTTTTGGCGCAGATTGCGCTTCATAACCCGACCCATTGCGCCATCGTCAATTTGCAAGACCCGGAGGCTTTGCTGGGTCAAGCCGATGCGCGCGATGCCATGTTGGCCCAGGGGCAGTCGATGGGCTGGATGCATGGCATGCCGATCGCCATCAAGGATTTGGCGGCAACCGCCGGCATCCCGAGCACCCAGGGGTCGCCCTTGCTGAAAGACTTTGTGCCTTCTGAGGACTCGGCGATGGTGGCGCGGATCCGGCGTGCCGGTGCGATTTTGATCGGTAAAACCAATGTGCCCGAGTTCGGCCTGGGGTCGCACAGTTTCAACGAGGTGTTTGGCGTCACCGCCAACGCCTACGACACCCGCTTGAGCGCAGGGGGGAGCAGCGGTGGGGCAGCGGTGGCACTGGCCATGCGCATGTTGCCGGTGGCCGATGGGTCGGATTTCATGGGCAGTTTGCGCAACCCGGCGGGCTGGAACAATGTGTTTGGCATGCGGCCTTCGCAAGGGCGGGTGCCCGGTGTGCCGGGTACCGATGTGTATGTGTCGCAAATGCCGACCGATGGCCCGATGGGGCGTCATGCGGCCGATCTGGCGCTGTTGCTCTCGACCCAGGCCGGGCCAGATCCGCGGGCGCCTTTGTCGCTGACTTCAGACCCGAGCTTGTTTGCCAATGACTTGGCGATGGATGTGCGCGGGTTGCGGGTCGGCTGGCTGGGTGACCTGGACGGTTATTTGCCCACCGAGTCTGGCGTGTTGGACGCCTGTCAGGCGGGCTTGGGTCGTTTGCAACAGATCGGTTGTGTGGTGGATGAGGCGTCATTGAACACGCCGCCCGAGCAGGTGTGGCAGACCTGGCTGATGTGGCGCAAGGTGCTGGTGGCCAGCCGCTTGGCGCCGCTGATGGCCAACCCCGCCCATCGTTCGAAGATCAAGCCGGAGGCCCAGTGGGAATACGACCAGGGACAGGGGGTGAGCGCCAGCGCTTTCATGGCAGCGAGTGTTGAGCGCAGTGCGTTTTATCAGGGGATGCTGAAATTGTTTGGGCACTGGGATGTGCTGGCGCTGCCCAGCGCACAGGTGTGGCCGTTTGACAAGAGTTGGCGCTGGCCGAAAGAAATTCAGACGGTGAACGGGGTGGTGCAGATGGACACCTATCACCGCTGGATGGAGGTGGTGATTTATGCCACTTTGGCGGGCTTGCCCAGCATCAGCGTGCCGTGCGGCTTTGGGCCCCATGGTTTGCCGATGGGCTTGCAACTGATCGGCAAACCCCAGGGGGATTGGGCGTTGCTTCAATTGGCCCATGCGTACGAGCAGGCGATTGGCGATTGGTTGGCGGTGGTGCCGCCGGGGTTGGGTTGAGGGGGCCGGCCGGATCCCGCAGGGCCGGGGAGTCCGCTGAATTGCTTCAGGCTTCGTTTTGTTCGAGGAAGCGCTGGGCGTCGAGGGCGGCCATGCAGCCCGTGCCGGCGCTGGTGATGGCCTGGCGGTAGACATGGTCCTGGACGTCACCGGCGGCGAACACGCCGGGCACGCTGGTCATGGTGGCAAAGCCTTGCAGGCCGCTGCGGGTGACGACGTAGCCGTCTTTCATGTCCAGCTGGCCTTTGAAGATGTCGGTGTTGGGTTGGTGGCCGATGGCGATGAAGCAACCTTGCAAGGTCAGGTCGGTGGTGCTGCCGTCGGCGCGCTTGAGGCGCACGCCGGTGACGCCCGAGGCGTCGCCGAGGACTTCTTCGAGCTGGCTGTTGAGCTCCAACACGATTTTGCCGGCTTTGACTTTGTCCATGAGCTTGTCGATCATGATCGGTTCGGCACGGAATTTGTCACGGCGATGCACCAGGTGCACCTGGCTGGCGATGTTGGACAAGTAAAGCGCTTCTTCGACCGCCGTGTTGCCGCCGCCGACCACGCAGACCTTTTGCTCGCGGTAGAAGAACCCGTCGCAGGTGGCGCAGCCGCTGACGCCACGGCCCATGAAGGCTTGCTCGGAGGGCAGCCCCAGGTATTTGGCCGAGGCACCGGTGCAGATGATCAGGGCATCGCAGGTGTAGGCCCCGCTGTCACCCTGGAGTTTGAAGGGGCGCACCGAGAAGTCGACGCTGTGGATGTGGTCGAAGACGATTTCGGTTTTGAAGCGCTCGGCGTGGGCCTGGAAGCGTTGCATCAGGTCGGGCCCTTGGACGCCATCGACGTCGGCGGGCCAGTTGTCCACCTCGGTGGTGGTCATCAGTTGACCCCCTTGGGCCATGCCGGTGATCAGCAAGGGATTGAGGTTGGCGCGGGCGGCGTAGACGGCGGCGGTGTAGCCGGCGGGGCCGGAACCCAGGATCAGCACTTTGGCGTGACGAGCTTCTGACATGATGAAATATCCTTTGTATGGACTGGATTGTAGTGAAATGGCTTGTGCCATATGCTGGTGGGGGTATGCCTCGGGCCGAACTGAGCCCGAATGGGACTACCATAGCGGGTGAGCGCACGCATCCCTCATGACCTATTCCTTGAACACCCTCAAAGACGGCTCGGCCCCCTCGGCCGAAATCACCGGTTGGCGCCGGTTTGTGCAGGAAATTGCCCTGGTGGCGGGCTTTGTGGCTTTGGCCTACACCTTGATTTCTTTGTTGAGTTATCAGCGCACCGACCCGGCTTGGGGGCTGACCACCGGTCAGGGCACGGGGGCGGGCTCGGCTCTGGTGGCCAACTGGGGCGGGCGGCTGGGGGCCTGGTTGTCAGGCTTTGGGTTTTTTGTGCTGGGGTATTCGGTGTGGTGGTGTTGGCTGGCAGCGGCTTGTGCCTGGTGGCGTCATTTGAGCCGGCGCTGGAGCGACCCCGGGCAGGGTGGCTGGTTGCACACGCGCTGGGCGTTCTGGATCGGTTTGGTGTTGTTGGTGCTGTCCAGCACCGGGCTGGAGTGGACCCGCTTGTATCGCTGGGATCAGGTGGATTACCAAAGCACCGGTGGCATGGGTTGCGCCATGGGTCAGGCCGGGGGCGCGCTGGGTTGCCTGGTGGGGCAGGGCGGGCAGTCGTTGCTGGGGTTCAATGGCTCGGGCCTGGTGTTCATTGCGTTCATGCTGGTGGGCCTGGGCTGGGTGTTCCGGTTTTCGTGGTTGGGGGTGGCCGAAGCGATCGGCCAGCGCGTCGATGCTGTCCTGGAGGCGCGCCGCGAGCGGCGTGAGATTCAGCAAGATCTGGCCATGGGGCAGGCGGCCGCGATCGCGCGCGAGGAGGTGTTGCACACCGAGCGGGTGGACATCGAAGAGCAGCACCCGGCACCGGTCGTGATTGTCGAGCCCGAGGTGGTCGAGGTGCCGCAGAGCACGCGGGTGGCGCGCGAGCGGCAAAAGCCGTTGTTTGCCGAGATGCCCGATTCGCGCTTGCCGCAAGTGGATTTGCTCGATCCCAATTCGGGTCGGCAAGACACGGTGTCGGCCGATACGCTGGAGATGACGAGCCGGCTGATCGAGAAAAAGCTGAAGGATTTCGGTGTCGAGGTGAGGGTGGTGGCCGCGGCGCCCGGCCCGGTGATCACGCGCTACGAGATCGAGCCCGCCACGGGCGTGAAGGGGGCGCAGATCGTCAATTTGGCCAAGGATCTGGCGCGCTCGCTCAGCTTGACCAGCATCCGGGTGGTTGAGACGATACCCGGTAAAAACTACATGGCGCTGGAGTTGCCCAACGCCAAGCGCCAGTCGATCCGCCTGAGCGAGATCCTGGGCTCACAGGTCTACAACGAAGCCAAGTCGATGCTGACGATGGGGCTGGGCAAAGACATCGTGGGCAATCCGGTGGTGGCTGATCTGGCCAAGATGCCCCATGTGCTGGTGGCCGGGACGACCGGTTCGGGCAAGTCGGTGGGCATCAATGCCATGATTTTGTCGTTGCTCTACAAGGCCGAGGCGCGCGATGTGCGGTTGTTGATGATCGATCCCAAGATGCTGGAGATGTCGGTCTACGAGGGCATTCCGCATTTGCTGGCCCCGGTGGTGACGGACATGAAGCAGGCCGCCCATGGCCTGGCCTGGTGTGTGGCTGAGATGGAGCGCCGCTACAAGCTGCAGACCAAGCTGGGCAGTCGCAACCTGGCGGGTTTCAATGCCAAGATCGACGAAGCCACGGCGCGTCAGGAGCACATCGCCAACCCGTTCAGCCTGACGCCCGAAGAGCCGGAACCCTTGCAACGGTTGCCGCACATCGTGGTGGTGATCGATGAGCTGGCCGACCTGATGATGGTGGTGGGCAAAAAGATCGAAGAGCTGATTGCGCGTCTGGCGCAAAAAGCACGGGCGGCGGGCATCCATTTGATTCTGGCCACCCAGCGACCCAGCGTCGATGTGATCACGGGCCTGATCAAGGCCAACATCCCGACCCGGATTGCGTTTCAGGTCAGCTCCAAGATCGACAGCCGCACCATCCTGGACCAGATGGGGGCCGAGGCCCTGTTGGGGATGGGCGACATGCTCTACATGGCGTCGGGCACCGGGTTGCCGGTGCGGGTCCACGGGGCGTTTGTCAGTGACGAGGAAGTGCATCGGGTGGTCAGTTATTTGAAGACGCAGGGCGAGCCCGATTACATCGAGGGTGTGCTCGAAGGCGGCACGGTCGACGAGGCCAGCGTGCCCGGACTGAGCGGCTTGGGCGACCTCCTGGGCGGTGAGGGCGGGGGCGAAAAAGACCCCTTGTACGACCAGGCGGTGGAGGTGGTGCTGAAAAACCGCAAGGCCAGCATTTCTCTGGTGCAGCGGCATCTGAAAATTGGTTACAACCGATCGGCCCGTTTGCTCGAGGACATGGAAAAAGCCGGTTTGGTGAGTTCGCTCAGCAGCAATGGCCAGCGCGATATTTTGGTGCCCACGCGGGCCGAATGAATCCATGAGCACGGGCGGGTCAGATCGCAAGACATGGATGGCCCGCCTGGCTGCAGGCGCGCTGTCGCTGGGCTTGCCCTGGGTCGCCTGCGCCGACGGTTTGCTGGCCTTGCAGGATTTTTTGCAGCACAGCCGTTCGGGTCGGGCCGAGTTTGTGCAAAAGGTCACGGCACCGGCGCGCGAGGGCCAAACCCCGCGCGTCAAAACCAGCCGCGGCCAGTTGGCGTATCAGCGGCCCGACATGTTCAGGTTGGAGTATCTGGCGCCTGACCCGCAATTGCTGGTTTCTGACGGCAAACAGTTTTGGCACCAGGACACCGATTTGCGTCAGGTGACGGTGCGCAAGTGGCAGTCGGTGCTGGGTGGTGCGCCTGCTGCGCTGATTTTGACGGCGTCGGACTTGAAGGCGCTGCAAGGCGCGTTCGAGATTCGGGCGTTGCCCGACGCCGAGGGGTTGGCCTGGGCCGAGTTGAAGCCCCGCACGACCGAGGGCACGTTGCGCCAGTTGCGCGTGGGGCTGCAAGGCGGCGGGCCAGCCACCCGGGTGACGGTGCTGGAGTTTGTGGACGGATTTGGCCAGACCTCGCGGCTGGAGCTCAGCGGGTTGGTGTCGGGGCCACAGCCGCCGGCGCAGTTTGTGCTGATCCCGCCGGCGGGTTTTCAGGTCTTGCGGCCATGAGTGGCCTGCACGTTCCGCTGGCCGAGCGTTTGCGGCCCCGCCACTTGTCGGAGGTGATCGGGCAGCAACACATTTTGGGGCCGGGCATGGCCTTGCGGGTGGCGTTTGAGTCGGGACAACCCCACAGTTGCATTTTGTGGGGGCCGCCCGGGGTCGGCAAGACCACCATCGCCCGCTTGATGGCGAGCGCGTTTGACGCCCAGTTTCTGGCGATCAGTGCGGTGCTGGGGGGTGTGAAGGAAATCCGCGAGGCGGTGGAGTTGGCGCAACACGCGCGCGACGGGTTGCAAGCGCAACGCACGATTGTGTTTGTGGATGAGGTGCATCGCTTCAACAAAAGCCAGCAGGATGCGTTTTTGCCGCACGTCGAAAGCGGGTTGTTCACCTTCATCGGTGCGACGACCGAGAACCCGTCGTTCGAGGTCAATTCGGCTTTGTTGTCGCGCGCGGCGGTGTATGTGTTGCAGCCTTTGTCCGAACAGGAGTTGGGCCAGTTGCTGCAACGCGCCCTGGCGTTGCCCGATATGCCGCAGATCGAGGGCGCGGCGTGCGAGCGTTTGCTGGCCTATGCCGATGGTGACGCCCGGCGCTTGCTCAATACGCTGGAGACCCTGGTGGTGGCAGCCCGCACCGGGCAACGCAGCCTGGTCGACGATGCCTGGTTGCTTCAAGTGCTGGGCGAGCGGATGCGCCGCTACGACAAGGGTGGCGAGCAGTTCTACGACACCATCAGTGCTTTGCACAAGTCGGTGCGTGGTTCCCATCCCGATGCCGCCCTGTATTGGCTGACGCGGATGCTCGACGGCGGGGCTGATCCGCGCTATCTGGCGCGCCGCATCATTCGCATGGCCTGGGAGGACATCGGATTGGCCGACCCGCGTGCGATGCAAATCGCCAACGACGCTGCGCTGACGTATGAGCGCCTGGGCAGCCCCGAAGGCGAGTTGGCCTTGGGGCAGGCGGTGATTTACCTGGCGGTGGCGGCCAAGAGCAATGCCGGCTACAACGCCTACAACGCTGCCCGCGCCTTTGTGAAAAACGACCGCAGCCGCGAGGTGCCGATGCATTTGCGCAATGCCCCGACCCAACTCATGAAGGACTTGGGCCATGGGCGCGAGTACCGTTATGCCCACGATGAACCCAATGCTTATGCGGCGGGGGTTCGGTATTTGCCCGAGGGCATGCCGGAACCGGGCTGGTATCAGCCGGTGCCGCGCGGCCTTGAAGCCAAGATCGCCGACAAGTTGGCTCAGCTCAGGCAGTGGGACGACGAGGCCGGCCAGAAGTAGGGGGTTTTCGGGGGCTGATGGCTCAGGGTTTTTATCAACCCGATTCACGGTCAGGGCTTATCAATCGGGGATAAACTCTTCGAAGTTTTATCCTGGCACGGCTGTAGGGTGTCCGGGTGTGATGCCCCCCCTGTCTTTCTGAACCGATCTTCATGGACATCTTGCTGCAGCAAATCATCAATGGCCTGGTGCTGGGCAGCATGTATGCCCTGGTGGCTTTGGGCTACACCATGGTCTACGGCATCATCAACCTGATCAATTTCGCCCATGGCGAGGTGTTGATGGTGGGGGCACTGGTCAGTTGGGCTTTGTTGGGCCCCTTGCAGGGGGCTTTTCCGCAAGTGCCCGGCTGGGGCCTGATGCTGATGTCTTTTGTGGCTGCCTGCGTGGTCACCGCCACGCTCAATTTCACCATTGAAAAGCTGGCCTATAAACCGCTGCGCAAAGCGCCAAGGCTGGCGCCCCTGATCACCGCCATCGGGGTCTCGATTTTGTTGCAGACCCTGGTGATGATTCTGTTCAAGCCCAACTACAAGCCGTATCCGACCCTGTTGCCGACCGAGCCGATCCGCTTGGCCGGCGCGGTGATCACGCCGACCCAGGTGGCGATTTTGGGTCTGACGGCTGTTTCGCTGGCGGTGTTGATGTGGTTGGTGCACCGCACGTCGCTGGGGCGGGCCATGCGCGCCACCGCAGAAAACCCGCAGGTCGCCAGCCTGATGGGGGTGCGACCGGACCGGGTGATTTCGGCCACCTTCATCATCGGTGCGATTTTGGCCACGCTGGCCGGCATCATGTGGGCCGCCAATTACGGCACGGTGCATCACGCCATGGGCTTTTTGCCGGGCCTCAAGGCGTTCACGGCGGCGGTGCTGGGGGGCATCGGCAATCTGGCCGGGGCGGTGGTGGGTGGCTTGTTGCTGGGGCTGATCGAGTCGATCGGATCGGGCTACATCGGGGACTTCACCGGCGGGGTGCTGGGCAGCCACTACACCGACGTGTTCGCTTTTGCGGTGCTGATCATCATGCTCACGTTGCGGCCTTCAGGGTTGTTGGGCGAGCGGGTGGCGGATCGGGCCTGAGGATGCATGCCTTGATGCTGAACGATTTTTCTGCGCGACAAAAATGGCTGGGGCTGCTGGTGTTGCTGGTGTTGCTGGTGTTGCCGCTGATCCTGCAACAGTTTGGCAATGGCTGGGTGCGCATTGTGGATGTGGCGCTGCTGTATGTGCTGCTGGCGCTGGGCCTGAATGTGGTGGTGGGCTACGCCGGTTTGCTCGACTTGGGCTATGTGGCGTTTTATGCGGTGGGGGCTTACATGTTCGCCCTGCTGGCCTCGCCCCATTTGCTCGATACCTTTCCGGCGCTGGCCGCCCTGTTTCCGAATGGCTTGCACATGCCGCTTTGGGTGGTGGTGCCGCTGGCGGCGGTGTTGGCCGGCCTGATGGGGGCGCTGCTGGGCGCGCCGACGCTGAAGTTGCGGGGCGATTATTTGGCCATTGTGACCTTGGGCTTTGGCGAGATCATCCGCATTTTCATGAACAACCTGGATCACCCCGTCAACCTGACCAACGGACCGCGCGGCATCGGTTCGATCGATCCGGTGACGGTGTTCGGGCATCCGTTGTCGCGCACGCTCGATCTGGGTTTCATCAAACTGCCGTCGGTCACGCTGTACTACTACTTGTTCATGGTGTTGGTGGTGGTGAGTGTGATCATTTGCCACCGGTTGGCCCATTCGCGCGTGGGGCGCGCCTGGATGGCGATTCGCGAGGACGAGTTGGCCGCCAAGGCCATGGGCATCCACACCCGCAACATGAAGTTGTTGGCGTTTGGCTTGGGGGCGACCTTTGGCGGCGTGGCCGGTTGCATGTTTGCGTCGTTCCAGAGTTTTGTTTCGCCCGAGTCGTTCAGCCTGATGGAGTCGGTGATGATCGTGGCCATGGTGGTGTTGGGCGGCATCGGGCATTTGCCCGGCGTGATTCTGGGTGCTTTGTTGCTGGCTGCTTTGCCCGAGGTGTTGCGCTATGTGGCCGGGCCTTTGCAAGCCCTGACCGATGGCCGCATCGATGCGGCGATCTTGCGCCAGCTGCTGATTGCCCTGGCCATGATTTTGGTCATGCTGTGGCGACCCAGCGGGTTGTGGCCCGCGCCTGAGCACAAGAAGGATTCGGCATGAGCGCGCCGGTGTTGCAGGTCAGTGGGGTGAGCAAGCGCTTTGGTGGTCTGAAGGCCCTGACCGAAGTAGGCCTGACCATCCAGCCGGGTCAGATTTACGGCCTGATCGGGCCCAATGGGGCGGGCAAGACGACGTTTTTCAATGTGATCACCGGCATGTACACCCCGGATGCCGGCGAGTTCAGGCTGCAAGGCCGGCCTTATCAGCCGACGGCGGTGCACGAGGTGGCGCGGGCCGGGATCGCGCGCACCTTCCAGAACATCCGACTGTTTGGCGAGATGTCGGCTTTGCACAATGTCATGGTGGGTCGGCATGTGCGCACCGACAGCGGTGTCTGGGGCGCCATTTTGCGCACCCGGGGCTTTCGGGACCAGGAGCAGGCGATGGCTGAGCACGCGCAGGCTTTACTCGACGAAGTGGGCTTGGGTGACCGGGCTCACCTGAAGGCGCGCACCTTGTCGTACGGGGATCAGCGTCGGCTGGAGATTGCCCGCGCATTGGCCACCGAGCCCTTGTTGCTGGCGCTCGATGAGCCCGCTGCCGGCATGAATCCGACCGAAAAGGTGCAGTTGCGCGAGCTGATCGACCGCATCCGCCGCGAGCGTTGCACGGTGTTGCTGATCGAGCATGATGTGAAGCTGGTGATGGGCTTGTGCGATGAAGTCACGGTGTTGGATCACGGCCAGGTGATTTGCCAGGGGACGCCAGCGCACGTGCAGGCCGACCCCAAGGTGATCGAAGCCTACTTGGGCACGGGGGCGTCGCATGTCTGAGGTGCTGTTGTCGGTGCAGGGGGTCGAGGTCGGCTACGGCGGGATCCGGGCGGTCAAGGGTGTGAGCCTGGAAGTGCGGGCGGGCGAAAAGGTGTGTCTGATCGGCTCGAATGGCGCCGGCAAAACCACGACCCTGAAAGCCATCACGGGGCTGTTGCCGCTGCAAGGCGGCAGCGTCAGCCTGATGGGGCAATCGACTCAGGGTTGCGGTCCCTGGGATTTGGTGCAGCGCGGGCTGGTGATGGTGCCCGAAGGGCGCGGCGTGTTTGCCCGCATGAGCATCATGGAGAACTTGCAAATGGGTGCGCATTTGCGGCGTGACCCCGGGGTGCAGCAGGACATCGATCGGGTGCTGACCCTGTTCCCCCGTCTGGCCGAACGGCGCAACCAACTGGCTGGAACGATGTCAGGCGGTGAGCAACAGATGCTGGCCATGGGCCGGGCGCTGATGAGCCGGCCCAAGTTGTTGTTGCTCGACGAGCCTTCGATGGGTTTGTCGCCGGTCATGGTGGACAAGATTTTCGAGGTCATCGATCTGGTGTCGCGCGAGGGGGTCACTTTGCTGTTGGTCGAGCAAAACGCCAGCCGTGCGTTGCAGATGGCGGATCGCGGGTATGTGATGGAGTCGGGGGTGGTCAACACATCAGGTGCGGCGCGCGATTTGCTGCACGACCCGATGGTGCGCGAGGCCTATTTGGGGCACTGAGAAGTCGGCACCCGAAATTGGGAAATTGGGGTCTGAAATTGGGGTCTGACCCCAATTAATGGTTGGTTTTTGGCAACAGTGCAGAAATTGGGGTCAGACCCCAATTTCAGTCGACTTGGGCGCCGCTTTGTTGGACGACGGATTGGTAACGGCGGCGTTCGGTGTCGATGAGTTGGCCGAATTGTGCGGGGGTGGTGGGGGTGGGTTCGGCCATGAGTTTGGCGAAGCGGGCCCGGGTGTCGGTGTCGTTGAGGGCGGCGACAAAGGCGTGGTTGAGTTTTTGGATCACGTCGGCAGGTGTGCCGGCAGGCGCCACCAGGCCCCACCAGGTGTCGATGATCAGCCCGGGCAGGGTTTCGTTGAGGGTGGGGACTTGCGGCAGCAACGGGCTGCGTTGGGCGGTGGTGACTGCCAAGGGAAGGAGTTTGCCGGTCTGGATGTTGGCCGAGGCGGTGGCGAGGTTGTCGATGTTGAAGTCGACTTGGCCAGCGAGGAGGGCGAGTTGGGCCGGGTTGCCGCCGTTGTAGGGGATGTGGACAGCGAAGATGCGGGCTTCTTTTTTCAGCATTTCGCCCGCCAGGTGCCCGGCGCTGCCGTTGCCCCCAGAGCCAAAGTTGAGTCGGCCCGGGTTGGCCCGCGCGTAGGCCAGCAGGTCGGCCAAGTTGCGGATGCGCAGGCGCTGGGCGGTGTCGGCGTTGATGACCAGCACGTTGGGCACGCGAACCCACTGGGTGATGGCGGCAAAATCGCGTTCGGGGTTGAAGGGCAGGCGGGCAAAGAGCCACGGGTTGATGGCGTGCGTGGCGACAGCGGCGATGCCGATGGTGCGGCCATCGGGGGCGGCCTTGGCGATCAGGTCAACGCCCAGGTTGCCGCCCGCCCCGGGCTTGTTGTCGATGATGACGGGGCCGAGGCTGTCTTTGACTTTGTCGGCCAGCACACGGGCGGTGACGTCGATGGGTCCGCCGGCCCCGTAAGGAACGATGAGGCGAATGGGAGGACGTTCTTGCGCGCTGCTGCCCGAACTCAGCAGAACCAGGGTCAGCAAGCCAAGGGCGAGTCGGGTGCAGAGCGGGTGCCGGGTCATGGGGAGCTTTCAGGCGGCCTTGTCGGCTTCGCTGGTGAATGAGTCGGCAAAAAATTCTTCGGCGGGCAGGCCCGCTTGGGCGGTGAAGTCGGCCCGGGCCGAGTCGACCACGATGGGTGCGCCGCAGGCGTAGACCTGATGGCCCGAGAGGTCAGGGTGGTCTTGCAAGACGGCGCGGTGGACAAAGCCGGTGCGACCGCTCCAGCCGTCTTCGGGCAGGGCGTCGGAGACCACCGGCACATAAGTGAGGTTGGGCATTTCAGCCAATTGCGACTGCACCCAGTCGTCGAGGTACAGGTCGGCAGGCCGGCGGCCGCCCCAATACAGGGTGGCGCGACGCCCGATGCCTTTGTGGCGCAGGTGCTCGATCAGGGCCTTGATGGGGGCAAAGCCGGTGCCTGAGGCGAGCAGGATCATGGGTTTGTCGCTGTCTTCGCGCAGGAAGAAGCTGCCCAAGGGGCCTTCAGCGCGGAGGATGTCTTTTTCTTTCATGGCGCCAAAGACATGGTCGGTGAATTTGCCGCCGGGCATGTGCCGGATGTGCAGTTCGATGGCCTGCAACTGGTCGCTGAGCTGGTGCGGGGCGTTGGCCATGGAGTAGCTGCGGCGCGAGCCGTCGCGCAATAAAAAGTCGATGTACTGGCCGGCGTGGAATTGGAAGCGGTCGTTGGCGGGCAGCTGCAATTTGACCAGCATCACGTCGGCGGATTTTTTCTCCAGCGCCATCACGCGCACGGGCATTTTTTTGACCGGGAATTGGCCGACATCGACCACTTGGCGCGATTCGAGCACGACGTCGGATTGGGCGGTGGCGCAGCAGGTGAGGACAAAGCCCTGGGCTTCTTCGTCGGGACTCAGGGCCTTGGCCTGGTGGTTGCCATGCACCACGGTGCCAGAGAGTTTTTTGCATTTGCACGATCCGCAGGCGCCGTCTTTGCAGCCGTAGGGCAAGCCGATGCCCTGGCGCATGCCGGCGGCGAGGATGGTTTCGTCCGCGCCGGTTTGAAATTGACGGCCGCTGGGCTGAACGGTGACGTGAAAGCTCATCTTTGGGTATCCTCTGGGACTTCTACAGGCTGTAAACCCTCCATTTTGCCTTCAAACAACACCCCTTTGGGCGCCTTGCCGTCCCGCTTCCGCCGCTCGCGCGTGCTGGTGGTGGGGTGCGGCGATGTCGGGATGCGCCTGTTGCGTGTGCCGCGTGCGCCTGTGCGCTGGCTGGCGCTGACCTCCAGCCCCGAACGCCATGAGGCGCTGCGTGCCGCCGGGGCGCAGCCGCTGGGCGGGAATCTGGATGAGCCTGCGACATTGGCGCGCTTGGCGGGTTTGGCGCAGCGGGTGATTCATTTGGCCCCGCCGCCGACCCAGGGCCGCTCGGATCCGCGCACTCTGGCGCTGGCCCGGGCGTTGGCGCGCCGTGGCGTGCCCCAGCAGTGGGTGTATGCCTCGACCACCGGGGTGTACGGCGATTGCGGCGGCGAGTGGGTGCGCGAGACACGGCCCTTGCAAGCCCAAACCGAGCGGGCGCAGCGGCGGGTCGACGCCGAGGCGGTGTTGCGGTTTTGGGGTCGTCAGCAGGCGGGGTTGTCGCGTGCCAGCATTTTGCGGGTGCCGGGGATTTATGCCCCGGACCGCGAAGGCGGGACACCGCGCGATCGTTTGTTGCGCGGCACGCCGGTGCTGCGGGCCGAGGATGACGTCTACACCAATCACATCCATGCCGATGACCTGGCGCGTGCCTGCTGGCTGGCGCTGTGGCGGGGCCGGACGCAACGGGTGTACAACGTGAGCGACGACAGCACGCTGAAGATGGGCGATTACTATGATCTGGCGGCGGATTTGTACGGTTTGCCCAGGCCGCCAAGGATTTCGCGGGCGCAGGCGCAAACCCAGATCGCTCCGATGATGCTGAGTTTCATGTCGGAGTCGCGGCGCATGGATGCAAGCCGCATGAAGCAAGAGTTGCGTTTGCGCCTGAAGTATCCGCAGGTGCTCGACGGGCTGGGCCGCCCGGGCGGCTGAGCCACCGGGGTTATTTGCGCTTCAAGACGTGGATGAATTCGTTGCCCACGGTTTGCTGTTCGATCAGTTCGTTGCCGGTTTGTTTGGCGAAGGCGGCAAAGTCGCGCAACGATCCGGCATCGGTGGCGACGACTTTGAGCAATTGGCCGCTTTGCATGGCGGTCAGGGCTTTTTTGGCTTTCAGGATCGGCAGGGGGCAGTTGAGTCCGCGGGTGTCCAGTTCCTGGTCGATGTTCATGTTGATGCTCACTCGATGTTCAAACGTGCGCGCTCGTCCCAGTCCATGAAGCGCGGCTCGATGCCCAGACGACGTTGCCAGTCGGCCACACCGCGTCCGGTGCCGGAGGGCCAGCAGATGATGTCTTCGGGTTTGTAAAGCTTATATTCTGCCAGTTCGGGAGAAAGCCTGATTTCCTCACCTTCGGCAAGGGCATGGTAGACGATGAGCACCTGGTTCATGCGCTGGTGGTCGTAGACGCCGACCAGCGAGAGTTGGGTGACGCTGAGGCTGGTTTCTTCCATGACCTCGCGGCTGATGCCCTGCTCGGGGGATTCGCCGGCCTCCATGAAGCCCGTGATCAGGGCAAACCGGCGACCGCTCCAGGCGGCGTTGCGGGCCAGCACGATCCGGCCCTGATACTCGACGATGGCACCCAGCACCGGCACCGGGTTGTTCCAGTGCGTCCAGGCGCACGAGGTGCAACACAGGCGTTCTTTCTCGCCGCCGTCTTCAAGGCGGCTGAGCCACTCGAGCGGGTTGGCGCAGTTGGGGCAGAAGCGAAACGGCGCGCTCATGCGGGAAAAACCCCGGTGGAGAGGTAGCGGTCGCCGCGGTCGCAGACGATGAAGACGATGGTGGCGTTTTTCTCGCGTTGGGCGATTTGTTGTGCGACCCAGCACGCTCCAGCAGCCGAGATGCCGGCAAAGATGCCTTCTTCGCGCGCCAGTTGGCGGCACATGTCCTCGGCGTCGGCCTGGCTGACCATCATCAGCTCGTCGACGCTGCCGGGGTCGTAGATTTTGGGCAGGTATTCTTGCGGCCACTTGCGGATGCCCGGAATGCGCGAGCCTTCACTGGGTTGGGCCCCGATGATGCGGATGTTGGGGTTTTTTTCTTTCAGGAAGCGCGAGACGCCGGTGATGGTGCCGGTGGTGCCCATGGCCGAGACAAAGTGGGTGACTTGACCCTGGGTGTCGGCCCAGATTTCGGGGCCGGTGGTCTCGTAATGGATGCGCGGGTTGTCGGCGTTGCCGAATTGGTCGAGCACTTTGCCCTTGCCGTCGCGTTGCATCTGCTCGGCCAGGTCGCGGGCATATTCCATGCCACCGCTCTTGGGGGTGAGGATGAGTTCGGCGCCAAAGGCTTTCATGGTTTGCGCCCGCTCGATCGACAGGTCTTCGGGCATGATCAGCACCATCCGGTAGCCTTTGATGGCGGCGGCCATGGCCAGCGCGATGCCGGTGTTGCCCGAGGTGGCTTCGATCAGGGTGTCGCCGGGCTTGATTTCGCCACGTTCCTGGGCGCGCTGGATCATGGACAGGGCGGGGCGGTCTTTGACCGAGCCGGCCGGGTTGTTGCCCTCTAATTTGCCCAAAACCACATTGCCCCGCTCGGCATGGGCCTGCGCGCCGATGCGTTGCAGGGCCACCAAAGGGGTTTTTCCGATGGCTGATTCGATGGTGGGGTATTTCATGCCCCTAAATGTGCCATAATTCTGCTTTCCCTCCGTGCCGGAGTGGCGAAATTGGTAGACGCAGCAGACTCAAAATCTGCCGGTGCAAAACACCGTGCCGGTTCGATTCCGGCTTCCGGCACCACCTTTCCCAAGGTGCTTACCGCCCATGACCCCCTTGCGCATTTGGCTTGCCTCGGGTGTCGGGATCACCCCACGCACTGTTTCCAGACTGGGCAACCAACCCGCTCAGGTTCGAGTTGCTTGAGCTTGGCTTTCTCGATCGATTGTTTCCGGCAAAATGTAAAAATCATTTGATTGCCGGAAACATCATGAAGCTGCTCTCTAACCAGTAACGAAGGGTAGCCCTGGGCAGATGCTTCGATGGCCTTGAAAATCGTGGCCAGATGCGGCGTTGCAGTTCAGCCCGCTGTTGGTTGCTGGTCATCGGCAGATTCCCATCGATTCGGTCTTTTTCTATTCAATGGGTATTAATGAACTGCATCATATTTAAAAACAATGATAAAAATTTAATATTCAAGTTTTTGGTCTTGACGCCGCTACATTCGAGCGGATAATTCGCTGTAACACATGTAAAGCGGAGTGTTACAGCCATGACTGCCAAGACCATCAACGTGCGCTTGCCTGAGGCGCTCTACAGCCAGATCGAAGAACTGGCCAAGGCCACTGCGCGCACCAAGAGTTTCCTGACCATTGATGCACTGACTCACTATGTAGAGCGTGAATCCTGGCAGATCCGCGATATTCACGAGGGGCTGAAAGAAGCCGACGCAGGCGAATTTGCCACCGACGATCAGGTCAAGGCTGTTTTTGCCAAATATGGTGCCTGATCGATGGCCCTGAAATGGACCCAAACGGCGCTCCGCACGGCTGACGAGATCGCAGGCTTGATCGCCCAGGACAACCCGAGCCGAGCCACCAGTTTTGTTCAAGAGTTGAAAGATTCGATCGGCAAACTGCAGGATCACCCTGGCATGGGCAGGGCAGGACGAGTGCCCGGGACACGTGAACTGGTCTTGCACAAGAACTACTTGGCCATTTATCGGGTTCGCGATGAAAACGTCGAAATTTTGAGGTTGCACCATGTCGCCCGAAAACTTTGACCCCCATTGGCGCCAGCCCTGACATGACGCAGCCACCCATGACCCCCTTGCGCATTGGCTCTGGCGCCGGTTATTCGGGTGACCGCATTCCCCCCGCTGCAGATTTGGCCCGCCGTGGCCAATTGGATTGGCTGGTGTTTGAATGCCTGGCCGAGCGCACCATTGCCCTGGCCCAACTGGATAAGCAACAACACCCCGAACGGGGCTACGACCCGCTGTTGCGCGAGCGCATCCGCGCCGTGTTGCCCGATTGCATGGCCCGGGGGGTGCGAATCTTGACGAACATGGGCGCGGCCCACCCTCAAGCCGCCGGGCGTGCGGTGCTGGAGGTGGCGCAGGAGTTGGGGTTAAAACCCCGGGTGGCGGTGTTGCACGGCGACGATGTGCTGACCGCGCTGATGCAGCACGGCGCTGACCTGATGTTGCAAGACCGCCAGATGCCTGTGGCCGAGTGGGCCGATCGGGTGGTGTCGGCCAATGCCTATTTGGGAGCCGAGCACCTGCTGCCGGCTATCGCCAGCGGGGCCGAAGTGATTGTGACGGGGCGGGTCGCTGATCCGGCGCTTTTTCTGGCACCTGTTTGGCAGCACTTTGGCTGGTCGGCCCAAGACTGGGGCCGCTTGGGGCAAGGCGTGGTGCTGGGGCATTTGCTGGAGTGCGCGGCGCAGGTGAGTGGCGGTTATTTTGCCGATCCCGGGTTCAAAGACGTGCCCGATCTGGCGCACCTGGGTTTTCCGCTGGCCGAGGTGCAGGCCGACGGGTCGGCCGTGATCACCAAATTGTCCGACACGGGCGGATGCGTGACCGTGGCGACTTGCACCGAGCAGTTGCTGTATGAATTGGAAGACCCGGCCCATTACCTGCAACCCGATGTGACGGCTGATTTCAGCCGCGTGCAATTGCGCCAGGTGGGGCCGGATCGGGTGCGGGTGAATGGCGGTTCGGGTCAGCCCCGCCCGGATTTGCTCAAGGTGACGGTGGGGTATCGCGATGGGTATTTGGCCGACGGTCAAATCTCTTATGCCGGACTGGGGGCGGTGGCGCGTGGCCGGTTGGCGCTGGAGGTGGTGAAGGTGCGCTTGCAAGAGGCCGGTTTGGGGCATTTGGAAACCCGCTTTGACCTGATCGGTTGCAACGCCATCCTGGCCGGGGCCTCGTGGCCGGGCGAGCCGCCCGAAGTGCGGGTGCGCGTCAGCGCCCGCTGCGACACCGAAAGCCAAGCCCGCCAAGTCACGCGCGAGGTCGAGGCCCTGTACCTGAACGGCCCGGCCGGTGGCGGTGGGGCCACGCAAAGCGTGCGCGAGGTCATCGCTGCCGATGCCGTGCTGATTCCACGCGATTGGGTCCAAGCCCGGGTCGAGGTGTTGTCATGACGTTGCTGCGCGATATTGCTCACACCCGCACCGGTGACAAGGGCAACCGCTCAACGCTGTCGGTCACGGCCTACCGCCCCGAGGATTACCCGAGGCTGGTGGCTGCGCTGACCCCAGAACGGGTGAAGGCGCACCTGGGTGACACGGTGCAGGGTTCTGTGACCCGTTATGAGTTGCCGAATGTGCACGCCCTGAATTTTGTGTTGTCGCAGGCGCTGGGCGGTGGGGTGACCCGATCGCTGGCGCTGGACGCGCATGGTAAATGTCTGGCCAGCGCCCTGTTACACCTGACCATCGACTGAAGCGCCGCTTGTCGTCTGGGGTTATAGTCCCGCAACCAAGGAGACCGCTATGAAACACCCACGCAACTTTTGGGCCCGAGTGGGCCTGACTTTGACCGCTGTGACCCTGTCTGCCACCACGCTGACCGCTTGGGCGCAGGGTTACCCCAACAAACCGATCAAAGCCATCGTGCCGTTTGCACCGGGCAGCGCGACCGACACCATCGGGCGGACCTTTGCAGCCAAGATGTCGGAAGAGTTGGGCCAGACCATCGTGATCGAGAACAAGCCGGGGGTGAACGGCATGCTGGGTGCCGATGCCGTGGCCAAGTCGCCCGCCGATGGCTACACGATTTTGGTGGGGACCAACAGCACCAATGCGGCGCTGAAAAGTTTGATGAAAAAGCTCCCCTACGACCAGGACACTGCGTTCACGCCGGTGGGTTTTTTGGGGTCGGTGCCGCTGATCGTGGCCGTGAACAACGATTTCCCGGCCAAGACCTTGCGTGAGTTGGTCGATCAGGCCAAGGCCAAACCCGGCCAGATCAGTTTTGCGTATGCCAGCACCTCGCAACAGGTGTCGAGCGAAATGTTGTCGAGCATGGCGGGCATCAAGATGAATCCGGTGCCTTACAAGAGCGGGCCGGCGGCGATGACCGATTTGATCGGGGGCCAGGTGAATGTGTTCACCGCCGATTTTGCGGTGATGGTGCCGCAGGTCAAAGGCGGCAAGGTGCGTGGCTTGGCGGTGACTTCCAGCAAGCGCTCTGCCGTGGTGCCCGATTTGCCGACCGTGAACGAGGCGCTGGGACTGAAAGATTATGAGTTGATCGCCTATTTCGCCATCTTCGCGCCCACCGGCACTCCGCCCGAGGCGATTGCCCGCCTGAACAAGGCGATCAATAACGCCGCCAATGCCAAAGAGGTGCAGGAAAAATTGTCCAGTTTCGGCTTGGTGATTGACCCCGGCACGCCCGAGGACTTGGCCCGACGCAACCAGGCTGAATCGGTGAAGTGGGCCAAAGCCATCCGTGACGCCAAAATCGAACCGCAGTAAATCATGAGTGCTCTGTTTTCTTCTTTCCGTTTCGGCTCGCCGCGTGGTGGGCTGGAGTTGACCAACCGCATCGTGGTTGCACCGATGTGTCAGTACGTGGCCGTCAACGGCCAGGCGCAAGACTGGCACTTGATGCACTGGGGCAATTTGCTCAACGGCGGTGCGGGGTTGTTCACCATCGAGGCGACTGCCGTGACTGCCGAGGGGCGCATCACACCCGGGTGCCTGGGCTTGTGGGATGACGCGACCGCTGCTGCGCTGGACGACAAACTGCAGCGCGCACGCAGATTGGCCCCGCCGGTGCCTGTGTGCCTGCAACTCTCGCACGCCGGGCGCAAGTCCTCCAGCGCCGAACCCTGGAATGGGGGAGGCCAGATTGCCTTGGACCAAGGGGGCTGGAAGGCTTTGGCGCCGTCGGCGCTGGCGCACAAAGAGGGCGAGTTGGCGCCTGATGAGATCGATGCGGCCGGGCTGGTGAGGATCCGCGAGGCGTTTGTGACTGCCGCGCGCCGTGCCGATCAGATGGGCATCGAGGCGCTGGAGTTGCATGGGGCCCATGGCTACTTGTTGCATCAGTTTGTGTCGCCGCTGGCCAATCAGCGCACGGACGCTTATGGGGGCAACTTCGAAGGCCGGATCAAGTTTCCGCTCGAGGTGTTTGCTGCCGTGCGCGCTGCCTACACCGGCGTGTTGGGCATCCGTTTGTCGGCCACCGACTGGGTCGAAGGGGGCTGGACGCCCGAGGAAACCGCCGACATGGCGGTGCGGCTGAAGCAAGCCGGGGCCGACTATGTGCACATTTCCAGCGCCGGGGTGTCGCCATTGCAAAAGATCGCCATCGGACCGGGCTACCAGGTGCCGTTTGCCAAGCTGGTGCGTGAGCGCTGTGGCTTGCCGACCATCGCGGTGGGCTTGATCACGGATCCGGCGCAGGCCAATGCCGTGATTGAAAAGGGCGAGGCCGATCTGGTGGCGCTGGCGCGCTCGTTCTTGTACAAGCCGCGCTGGGGCTGGGAGGCTGCTGCGGCATTGAATGGGCAGGTGCAGGCGAATCCGTCGTATTGGCGTTGCACGCCCCGCGAGGCCGGCCAGATTTTTGGCCAAGTGCGGTTCGGGCAGCGTTGATCTGAATCCCCGTTCGAGATGGTCACGCTGATCGACTGGGGGATGGCGGGCCTGCTGGGTTTGGCGATCGGCAGCTTTTTGAATGTGGTCATCGTGCGGCTGCCGCGCATGATCGAGCGCGAGTTCGAATCGGGCGCAGACGCCGCAGCGTTCAATTTGTCGACACCGGCGTCGCATTGCCCGGCTTGCCTCACGCCGTTGGGGTGGCGCGACAAGTGGCCTTTGCTCAGTTTTGTCTGGCTGCGTGGTCGCTGCCGCCATTGCGGGGCGGCCATTTCATGGCAGTACCCGGCGGTGGAGTTGCTGACTGCACTGTGGTTTGTGGCCATGGCCGGGCTGTATGGCATGGGTGTGACGGCCTGGTGCTGGTCGGCTTGGGGGGCGGCACTGATCGCGCTGGCTTGCATCGACGCCCGCACCTTTTATTTACCCGATGTGATCACGCAGCCGCTGTGCTGGGCAGGCCTGTTGGCGGCCAGTTTGGGCTGGATCGGCGTTGATCTGCAGAGTGCTTTGTGGGGAGCGGTAGCGGGTTACTTGATGCTGTGGTCGGTGGCGTGGGTGTTCAGGCGGCTGCGTGGCGTCGAGGGCATGGGGGCCGGTGACTTCAAGTTGCTGGCGGCGCTGGGGGCCTGGTTGGGCTGGCAGAGTCTGAGCGTGTTGGTGCTGGTGGCTTCGGTGTTGGGCATCGCACAAGGGTTGTTGCGACCCCGGGCTGTGCGTGAGGCGCAGCCCTACTTTCCGTTCGGTCCCAGCCTGTGTCTGGCGGGGGTGCTGGTGCTGATCTGGGGGCGAGGTCAACCGGTGGGGTTGCCTTAGGCCGGCCTCAAGGCTTGGCGCCGCGCCAGCCCGAGTGCGTGATGTCAAAGATCACGCCATCGGGATCGCGGTACTTTTTTTCGTAGTACTCGGTGCTGGTGTGAACCGGTGCATCCATGAACAATTGGGCGCCGGCGGCTTCGACCTGACGGCTCTGCGCTTCCAGGTCATCGCACATGAATCCCATGTGGTGCAGGCCGACAAAATCTTTGCCCGCGGGACCAGCCGGCGCATCGGTTTTGTATTTCAGCAGGGTCAAACTGACGGTGCCGTCGCTGAGATAGACCCCATCAGCGGTCGATGAATGGGCTTCGCCCACCACCTCAAGGCCAAACGCCTGTTGGTAAAACTTCGCCGATGCCCAGGGATCGGGAACCGACAGGGCGATGTGTCTGAGTTTGGCCATGGTTACACTCCAATGCGTCATGATTATGGTCATGAATCAGGGCTTGTCCAGTCGCCCCCGGTCAAATCCCGGGGAGCTTTTGTCCATGTTCAAGAGGTACTTTGCCATGTTGGAGACACTGAATTTTCGACGTCGCGGACTGATCGCCATGATCGCCACCGTGGGTCTTTCTACCAGCCTGTGTGCGCCGGCTTGGGCCCAAACGACTTGGCCGCAAAAGGCCGTGCGGATCGTGGTCGGGTTTCCCGGTGGTTCCACGCCCGACACGGCGGCCCGCATTTTGGCCGATGGTTTGGCCAAGCTGTGGGGGCAGCCGGTGGTGGTTGAGGCCAAGGTGGGGGCGGGTGGCAATGTGGCCGCTGATGGGGTGGCCAAGGCGAATGACGATCACACGCTGGGCGTGGTGATCAATGGCAATCTCACCAGCGCCAAGTTGCTTAACCCCAAGTTGCCGTATGACCCGGCCAAGGACTTGCTGCCGATCAGCCTGCTGGCCACGGCGCCGCTGTTGTTGGTGTCACCGGTGGATTTGCCCACCGGGGCGGCTTGGGTCGGCGCCGTGCGTCAGGCGGGTGACAAGCTGAGTTACGGTTCGGTGGGCGTCGGCTCGGTGGGCCATCTGGGGATGGAGGTCATCAAATCGGCGATCGGCAGCAGCGGGGCCGTTCATGTCCCCTACAGCGGCAACCCGGCCATCATCAATGCCATGCTCGGTGGCCAGGTGCAGATGGCGCTGATGCCGCCGGGCTTGGCATTGCCCCATGTCAAAGCCGGCAAGTTGCATGCGGTGGGCTTGACCGGGCCACGCAGCCCGCTGGCGCCCGATGTGCCCGCCTTGGCCGAGGCCGGGGTGCGCATGAACCCGCTGGAGGTGTGGGTGGCATTGGTGGCTTCGTCCAACCTGAGCAAAGCGGCGCAGGATCGTCTGGCGCAAGATGTGCCCAGCGTGCTCAAAGACCCGGAGATCCGTCAGCGCATGCTGGCCGGCGGCTGGGATCCCGTCGGCAGTTCCAGCGCGACCCTGGCCACCCGGGTGCGAGAGGAGACCCGTTTGTTTGGCGAGATCATCGCAGCACGCGGCATCAAGCTGGAGTGATGCCGGGGGGCGAATGAGGTGTGCGCGGTCGGATGACTTGTCGTTCAGGCCGCAGGGATGCTGC